>Ga0157364_1000164_pt1 | contig 33830 bp, 24 predicted proteins | sample AttsexASBM2_FD_111476 | JGI IMG/M metagenome (GOLD analysis project Ga0157364, IMG submission 111476) | Fungus gardens microbial communities from leaf cutter ant in Ribeirão Preto, State of São Paulo, Brazil - Atta sexdens ASBM2 | ecosystem: Host-associated > Fungi > Mycelium > Unclassified ...
AAGAGAGAGAGAGAGAGAGAGAGAGAGAAAGAGAGAGAGAAAGAGAGAGAGAGAGAGAAAGAAAGGAAAGAGCTATGTATCGATGGCGAACGAACGAACGAACGAACCGACAGGTCGAGGTGGTCTCTTCGGAGCATATACACTAAAGTTTATGACCACGCCCCTGAATGATCGAAACCTGTGCCGGACATGATTCTCCACTTGGGTCTAGTCCGAGTGTCATCACTTTGAAACCCCTTCTCCCTCTCCATATGTCATTTCAATAATGCCTAAAACTAATTCGCCGCAAAAATCGTATATTCTGAAACTTTAGATAGAGATTTAAATACTTTTTTAATTCCCCCTTCTTCCTCTCTCTCTCTCTCTCTCTCTCTCTCTCTCTCCCTCTCTCTCTTTCACTCCTTTCTTTTTCTTATCGGGATTTAAATCTCTTTCTTCGACGCAAGTATTAATTTAAAAAATTTAAATTTTTCATCGAGCGTAACTCATCAATTTTCATTATAAATTTCATTTGCGATCGAACATGCAATCCAAAACAAAAATTTCCAAGATTCTGAGATTCCCTAATTTTCTTTTTCTAAGTATATTCATTTGATTTTCAAGTAATAGGATTCGAGTTCTATTACGAAATATCATCAATAGTATTTCATCATGTATGTCACGTCATATTGAATATCCGAATAGTACGGTCATATTTCTATTGTTGCACAAGCAACAGTTGTTTCTCAATCATACGTTTGATTCGAAAATAAGAAATGCGATATGGTATAGAGTATTGATATGGAGATTGTGAAAGCCCTTATTAAATCGATCCTGCAGTATAGGTATCTCGACCCCCCACTGACATCCACGGGCGAACGCCATGGATCACACGCGTTTTTCACGTTCCGAATACGAAATGACACTAGGAAGCCACTCTCCCTCCTCTCTCATCTCGGACCCCCTGGTGAAGGTTTGAATTCCTGAGTTGATCATTAGGACGGTATACCTGTGTCTACAATCTTTTGTAGTGGCCTGTTACCTCGCCGGCCACAATGCCCCAAGCCCCGACAAGTGTTTTCGTATCTGATTGACCCATCTCCGGGGCAGGGCCTCCGACAAACGGCTAATTTTTCTTCGAGCTAACGACCTTCGTATACCTGACGTCCTCCGACTACCCCCCCATCCCATCTCTTACCAATTTCGCTTCTTTTGTCTTTTCCCGCTGTTGCTGCTGCTGCTGCTGCTGCGTAGTTTTTTGCGTCCACTTATCGCAAAACTGCGAAGTCACCGGAAACATTCGCGAGCTGACCGTTCTCGATGCAGGATCCTAGAATCGTCCCCCGTCTTCTCGCACTCGCAGACCCTTTGCGCCCCGCCCTCACCCTTACCTCTTTCGAAAACGCGCTCCTGAGAGAGGACTCGGGCTGAAGCCGCACGATGCGTTCATTCTCCACTAGTGGGACCACCTACTGCGCGGGAACGGTGTATCTTCTCGTGTCCTGTTGAGGACCTGCCGAGGAGGCTCAGCTTTTTTTACCGTTACTCATTTCTTCGCGGAATTCAACGGAAAGAGAGAGAGAGAGAGAGAGAGAGAGAGAGAGAGAGATAAAGATTGTCTTAAAACGTCCACTTCTGTCGCTTAAGTGAAGCTACAAGTGAAAATATGACATGAATCATGAAAGAAAAATTCCGCCAACGGAATTCTTCAAAGAGAAAAACTTGGGGCAAAATTCCTTTCGTGTGATTTCTCCGACAGACGACCTTTTCTTGACAGCTTTAGAGTGCTAAATGTACATTTTCTTACTTAAAAGCGCATTCATCGAAATTATCTGGTATACTTTTAAAAGTTGCATCGATCGATATCTTCTTATAATATATTTATCGTACATCATAAACATATTAATATTCTGCTTATGATATTTATACATTTAAAGTTTGATCTTTTGGATCAAAATATATTTTGCCAATAAAAGTTTTGCGTTTGATAAAACTGTTGATAACCTCAAATCATAAAAATGTAGCAACAACGTTAGCGCAAATGTTTTATCAAAAATTTGATTGAGATTCGCAATAATAAATACATAAGAAAAGTGGATTTAAATTTTTTAACAATAAGCTTTTAATTAGATTAATATAACTAACTTCAATCGTTCTTCCCCGAAAGTTGAATAAAAATGTATAAAATAGAAAAATTAATTTTCATTATTACAAATTTGTATGTAAAAAATTTATTTCAAAAAAGACAAAAGGATAAAGAAGATAAAGAAGAAAAAAGAATATGATAAAACTAATACAAAAAAAAGTGAAACAAATAACAAGAGACAAACAAGATAAGGAAAATAAACAAAAAGAAATTTAAATTAAAGAGACTTTTTTTTAAAAGAAATGAATTTCAAATAAGGAAACACACACATACGCTATAGGCAAAAAGATGAATCAGAAAAGAATCAGTTTGATATCGTTATAAGTTAAAGAAAAAACTGACAAACTTTAAGTTCGGTCATATTGTTTCCCTTCCTTCAATTATAATTTTGTATTCATCGCTGCTTCAACTGTATCAATTTTACTTTTATTTTACTTTTAACTTTCTCTACGCAAGTTGCAATCACCACCAGATGCACTCTGCGCTTGATCGTGAGCCTATCGGACATCGCAAGATAATTTTCATCCCATCCGTTTGTACCGCTAAGTATCTTCCTTCGTTCTTCCGTAAAGAATTCCTTAGACTTATCTCTCGAAGGAAACATCTATAATAATTCATGAGATAACAATTCACAGGATGACCTTCGCACCACTTTTCTCACGCCTATCCGAATTATTGAAATTGTTTTCCTAAACTGCATTTTTCAACATTTCCTATATTTTGAATAAAATAGACATAAACAAAAATGGAGAAAGAGAAAAAAATTATCAGTGAGAATGTGGACAAAAAGGATAAGTCTGTTTGTTCACGTAAAGGATGATTCATGTACCAGAGATGTATATCTGTGAACATAAGTGTAAACTTGAATGTATCAATCAAGATTTCAGACAGCAAAATTCTTAAACATTTGTTCTCCGCATTGTTTGAAATTTGAACAAAGAGTTTGACAAAAGATGCTTAAAATAAAACTCCCAAATAAATAGCACTCCTTAAAATCACTTTCGGCTTATATCTCTGAATCGAAAAAATAAAAAAGAATTTCTAATTGAAAAGAATTTTTCTTTATGAAAAAATAAATAGAAAGACTAAAATATCAGATAAGATAAAATATCTTCCCATGAGACCTCTTTCCGACGCAAATTACTTTAAACATCCGAAGATTAATGGCGTTCGAACTTTTTGAAACTTGTATATAATAATTTTTTTGAGAAATTATGTCAGGGTTCCGAGAGTATTCTATTTTGCTCTCATTTAACATTAAATACAATTATATGTAAAGACACAATGTAAATTATCCGCTAAGTACAAAGTGACAATAACAATAACAATAATATTATAATTTTCTCAATATAAATATAATATGACACATGCTGTACTTAACCGTTACATGGTTGAATAGAAAATATTATAATATTGATATAATGATTGATTGTAATATTATTGTTATATATTATGTTTATGTTTATGTTTATAATTTAGCAATAATGTTTCAATTTATGAAATATAAGTTATTATGAACAGAATAATAGCGTAGCCATTTTTAACGCTGAAAAAGAGAGAGGGGGGGGGGGAGAAAGCGCGACAGACGTCCTCCGTGCGATGATTGTGCGACAAATATTCGATACTAGAGTACCAACGAGTGCCGTCGCTGACCACCGCCTTCAAGAATTGGACACACGGAATTACATATCGTCATCCATCGTGCAACCTCTCATTTCCCTCCTACTGCAATCAGCGGCATTTAAGCTTGGCTTTCGAGCGTTTAAGCATTTAGCCGCTTCCGCCATATCTCGCGGTTGTCTTATACCGGGCATACTTTTTTCGCGGAATTGGATGGCTCTCCCTCGTTCGGTTCCTAGAAGAACGGACGCGGCTATATGGATGCTGGTATGTCGTGACATGTTACCAACAGGAATTGTATCGTACGTCACCGTCGGTCCTCATTCACGCAATCATTGAACAGGAATCTTTGAAATCGACCACTTAGAATAACTAGGCTTATCAAAGTAAAAATGGAATTCATACAGTAAAGATAAATATAATATATTCTAAATTGTTCCGAGTATTGTCAGATAAAAATGACACGATAGCTTTGGTATATCCTGTTGAATCATCCATCATCAATCATACCACTTAAAATATCATTGTTAAAATATTATGTCGTTCTTACACGAGTTTTATGGGTCCTTACAATGTTTGAGAAAACAAAATATTATACGCAGCCAAAAGAACACGTTAATATATTTTTCATGTTTCTCAGAATAAAAAGCTAAAGCTTTCATTTCGAACGTAAAAAAAAAGCATATTTCATAATGTTATATTTGAGGGGAAAATCAGAAAAATATTAGGGAAGAATTGCCACTTTTTTAAGCAATTTTTATTACATTTTTCATTTGGCACTGATTTGTATACAAATAAACATTGAAAATTGTAGCTTGATATTTCAAATATCTATTATTACTTAATAGCAAAAAAATTATTTCTATATAAATTTATCACATTTTCATAATTTTGCCATAATTTAGAAAATTGTAGTAAAATTGTAACATAGAAAAGCACTTCTTTTTAGTAAAAGGGCCACACAATATTCGATTATTATTTACTTTACCAGAATTTGTTTTCTAAAACGAAATCAGGAATATCGGAATTTGACATTTCATCTATACAAGAAGAACGATTTTATTAAAATATCTAAAAAGTATCAAAATAATTATGTAGAACGCTTGGAAAATTTTTTCAGTCAATATTGTTCATTATACTTCAACGTCATATTTAATTATTGTAATGATTTAAAATTATTGTAACGATCTAAAATTATTTTCAATATCGAGTTAAAAATTTTTAGATGCTTTAGCAAATTGTTTTGTCCGAAAAATATAACTATTCGATATAAATTCGATAAAAATATCCCATAAACTTTTCGCATCATTTATATTATATTATCGCCATATATTGATGTCTTTTGAACTAGAATTCGAGCAGCCAACTGGCTGGAGTCGAGCTCGCAGGTCCAGCCATCACAGCCTGAGAGTCAGTCCTTCGTATAATCACATAATCGCTCCCCTTACGATACGATTGCAATAATCTATGAGCGCATTCTTTTCCTCGTGGAAATCACCGAAGGCGTTGAATAATTTCATATTTCATACCTGACTCTACGAGGCGTGAGAGCGAGAGAGCCGATCGAGAAAGACAAGAAAGGTCAGCCGGATATCTGCGCGAGTTTCGGAATTCATCGAGAATGAATTGTTGTTCCCCTCGCAATCCGCGCACGCCGCGTCGGGATTGCGGCGTAATTTTTCCTTTTCGTAATCGATATGCAGATATTGCATCGAAACGCGTTAGCGTAAGCAAATGTCATGAGCCTTCAATTTCGCACTCGTCGAGATGAGGGGAGTCCGGAGGCGAGAAAGATTAACCGGACATCTGCGACGAGAGTTTCGGAATGCATCGAGAAGAATCGTTGCGTTGTTACTTAGACGGAACTTTATATACTGTCGAACGTTGTGAAACCGATTGCGAGAAATCGTGCAAGCGACTATGCAAGCGAATAAAAATGTTTATTTACTTGACACCTTACGTGAGTAAGATACACATATACCGTCAGCAAACTCGTATTTTCTGTATGTCATGGCAACTCGCGGTATAATTTGCCGCTTAATTTATCGCTTAATTAAATACAATGAAGGCTTTCAATAATTATTTAATTCTTTAAAAATAATATATTTAACAAGCATCGATCTTTACTTGTTTATCTGTACTTTTATTTTATAAACACTAAAAAAATTTTTCTGGTTATATCAACAAGACATACACGAACAAAATGCATTCTGATTATCCTAATAAGAATTCTGATTCTGATTATTTCAATCAGAAATAACCAGGAATGTTTAATAGATTTAACTATAAGTACTTAATTTAACTATATTTTACTATAATAAGTATTTATTTACGTACTTAAAAATTTTATTAAATATCTAACAATAAGTATCTTTCTGAATTTACCAGACTTCCAATTGATGCAGCCAGATTTTGTTTCCCGTGAAAAAAACATCTTATTTTCGTTTATTACTATTAAATCTGTAATATTGACAAAGAGATAAATATCGGGTTCATAAAAAAAATAATCATAGTTCAGGGAAAGTGACTTTCAGACATCGAAATTTGCCAATCTTAAAATGTCTTTATAAAGATTCATCAAGTATAATTGAGCGCTATATGAACTGTCGAGTTTTTTTTCTTTATACACACATTGTATCGACGAAGTGTTTACATAGATGGCAATATAATGAATTGTACAGCCTTGGAATAAAAATGCGATTACGCTTGCCGACGCGCATCCTCGGATGGAAAACGGGATGAATTATGATCGATAACAAGCAGCGAGAAATGAGCAAGCCAACAAGCTGAATTCCAGCTAAAACGACCGGCCATATATAAGCGGATTGTTGATTAACGATAAAGAGCTTTTCAAGGGTTTCGCAATGCGCAACACTTAATCCGAAGTGCATGCGTAAACTTCGTGAACTTCCTCTTACGCAACGCGTGAATCGCAGAGCGATTGGATTTTTCTGCGCGCTCGAATTCTTCGCGTGTTTTCTTTCTCGCAACGCAAAAAAAGACCCAAGGTGTCTCGCACGCTGGGTAATACTCCGAATGCAATCTGCACTCATCTGCATTCCGCTGCTGGCAGCGCGCAGAAACGTACGGACGTGAATACCAACGTTAGACGCGGCGGCCTACGGTATTCGCAACCCCGCCTCGAAACGTTTCCGGCGAAGGACTCGCCGGAAAAGTTTTCGAGCTGATCGCGCAAAGACTTTATAGCAAGATAATTTAGCAATGAAAATCATGGTGAAATGAAAATCACATCGAACGCGGGAGAAATATTTAAAATTAGCGCGTTGAAAGAGTAACGATAAATAAAAATAATAGTAATTTGATAATAAAAAATAAATGTAATTGTTTCATTTTTCACTCAGAGAAAATGACAGCAGAAGTAGGCATCTAAAAATTGACACCTATATAAGTTTTATATGTAGCATTTATGTAACACATCACAGTTGAATAAAAGCTACTTTATAATTGCAAATATAAAATAATTTATTCCATTATATGTACATTAATTGTACATATAAAACTTATATAATTGTCACTGCTTATAATTGTCATCATTGTTTTTCTCGGAGTATTTTTTCGCTAATTTGCCTGGAACACTTTGTTTGGAATAAAGATTCGCGATATATCTCGCGCTTTCAAAATTACTTAAAATCTGGAATTCGACGATGAGAGTTATTTATTCTTGATCGACACTCGAGAGTCTGCTCTGTGTCCATTGAAGAATATTATTATTATTAGAACTATTAACTGGAATTAATTTAGCAATAGTTGTAATTTAGTTTTTGAGGGAAAGTGAAAGACAACATTTATTTTAGATATGCAAAATAGTTGACGTATAAACAAGTCGAGTTGGTTTTTACATCGTTAACCTATATTGGATTTCTATTGCAAAACTCGTCGGAGATAAATCTTCTCGGACTATGAAGCTATTAGCATACGAGATTTATATTATTAATAAAAAAAGTCGCTACTTTCGCGCGCATGCTAGTTCCCTAAAGTCTACGATATTCAGTACCTATTTTTATAAATCTGCATATTAATGTCTGAAAGAGATAAAAATCATGCCTAATTCATTTACAGATTATTTTAATAGCAAACCTATTAAGAACCTTTTCAATTAATCAACATTTCCATTAAAATCAATTATTGTACAAATTGCACATCGAGAGAAAAAGAAATCGTGCCTCACAATTTTTAATATAATCAGAAATATATTTATTTTTTTCTAGAACTTTAATTTGAAAAATACGTATGGAGTTTATGGATCTGACACAACAGTTTCGGTTTAATAGCCAAGCTTTGTTCTCAGTCTTAAAATTCCCGGTGCACCCAGCGGTCGAAAGATTCATCATGCGGGACCATCCACGAAGAGAGATCCGTCCTCGAGGATTTCGGAGTCGGGCCGATCGACCGGCGGCGATCGAGGAGCAGAGGATCGTCGGCGGCGGCGGCGGCGGCGGCGGCGGCGGCGGCGGCGGCGGCGGCGGCCCGGAGCTCTCGGTTCACCCGTTACTCGTCCAGCACGCTCTGCGGGAGGGAAAAGGGGTGGAGGAGGAGGAGAGAGTCGAACAACAGGGGGGGGGGGAAGGAGAGAGATAGAGAGACACGGTGAGGCTGTGTGCGAGGCACAGCACAGGTAAAACAAAAAGTCGAGAAAAAATTGAAAACCAGTCTTATGCAGTCGGTAGTCCGAACTATCCGGCCGTCAACGGACTCATTCTTTCTCTCTTCCCCCCCCCCTCTCTCTCTCTCTTTCTCTCTCTTTTAACGAGAGAGCCTCTCGTTTTCTCTTCCTTCATCATTTTTCTCGCTCGCACTCTCCTGTTCTCGCTCTTTCTCCTTCTTCTCTTCTCCACCTCCAACGGAGAGATCCGCGACGGTACAAACCACTACCACCAGCCGCCGTCGCCACCACCTCCTTTTCCTCCTCCTCCTCCTCTTCCTCCACCTCCTCCTCCTTCTTCCGTTTCTCTGAGGTCCTCGCGGTCTACGCTCTTTCTTAATTCAGTCCAATGAGAACTGCTCTTCGATTCGTCACACCCGCCGACAAATCTCTGTCTATTATCTGTTTTCCTCTCTCCTTCTCTGTCGCACCGTTTCGTTTCGCGAAAGATCGCCGCCAAATTTTGAAAAAGCGACGATCCACCGCTCTCCTCCGACGCCGATCCCCGATCGAGCGAGCGATCGCGATTGCGATTCGCACGACGCAAGTACATCGCGATGCGTCGCAACGCGGTAACGTCGTAAAACCGCGACGGTTTGACGGGTGCATCCTTCGCGCTGGATGAGACACGCCGTACGCGCCGCCGTCGAGCAGGAAAAGGATCCTCGCGGAAGACGGACGCCCGTCACTCCGCGAGTTTGTTTTGACGACGGTTCTTACGGTCGTGTACGGTGCTTACGTGCTTGCGCGAGAGGCGCGAGCGCGCTGCGTCGTAAACACACTGTGATCTAAGTGCGCGATTCCCACGAGAGGAACGTATTCATTAAAGTTGGCGAACGCGTGGATCGATTTATTGTACGATCGCGAAAATCGTCAAGATCTCCTACTCGTCATCGTCCAAGAGAACTACATCTCATCATCGTCTTTTGCGTGTTATATATACAGCATCTTATTCTGTGCCTCAACGATATCTCTTCGACATATCCTCGCGAACACGAAGCCAGCCAGCGCAGCGGCCGGATTCTCGTGCGTCGCGGACGATTGGACGATTCGCTGAAGAAATCCGTGAGAGAAAACGCTCCTTCCTAGAGGATGCGAGGAAGGATTTCTCCTCTTACCGAGGAAACATGTCTCGCAGCGGTCGTCGCAACGCGCGAACCGGTTGCGCGCTCTTAAAATAGTTTCTCACGCGCGTAGGTAACTGGCGCGCACCGTTGTCCCGCCGCGCCGCTGGAACACGCCGCCGGAGTAGTGCCAGGTAAATATCGATCGACTTTGTCTATCGCCGTTAGATAGATCTCCCTCCCCCCCTGCCCTCTCCACTCCTCCTACTTCTTCTTCTTCTCTCCTTATCCCCCTGCCTCCTGCCAACGAGAGCGCGCGAGAAAGATCCGCCCGGATCCGCCGCGATCGCGATCGCGCCGGATCGGACCGGCCTCCTCTCTATAATCATGGAAAATAAATAGCTCGCCTCCAATTAAAGAGCCATTCGAAATTTGACCACGATCGAATCATCATTCCTCTCGACGAGTTCTTATTATCGGCCGAGAAACTACAGGGAATTCGTCTTTCTTCCCTCTCTTCCTCCTCGACAGAAGAATTGTTTCTCGAAGAGTTCGCTTGTTGACAGAACACGCGAGAGGATGAAAAAAATTTTGGCGGAACCCGAAGGGAGAACTATTACGTTGTCGTAATTTTTGTTTAGTTAAGAGTTTCCGTCTTCATTCTCTCTCTCTCTCTCTCTCTCTCTCTCTCTCTCTTTCTCTTCGAATTTCGCCGAAACTCTCCGTTTAAAGAGAAGCGAGCTATTTTTGATGATGGGGGTGGATTGGTATCGCGGAACAAAGCGCGTCGGTGCATATGATCGATCTATTTGCAACGCGGCTTTCGTGGAATCGTCGCGGGACCGCAAGAGTTTCAGAGTCGTCGGAGCGGGATCGAGTCGCGATTATTTATCAATCCGCGATCTATCGAAAGACGCATATCGGCCGAGTGCACTTGGTCTAATACTTTTACGAGAACGCGATCGCATCGGCGACGTCGATGACATTATCCTCAATCGGCGATCTATATTCACGGTGATGGTCGATGCATATTTTTTCATTGCCACACTCTCAGTTCTCGAGAAAGCCGGGAGAGACGCAAATACATCTGCGCTGTATCTGATTGATCGTGTCACGCGCTTAAGCACATCTTTCCTAGTATCGGAAGACTATCCGTCGAACGGTAATTCAATTAACACCTAAATGCACCGCCGAAACTCCAAGGAGACCGGAATCGGTATTTTCTAAAAGGAGTTTAGGGCAAAAAAAAAGTATCCTATCGATCGTGACAACATTTCGATACACAGAATGTCATAAATCAATGTTCATACTTCTATTTGCGCCTTAATTAGCATGAAATGCGATTGTTCGATTCTGAGTATCGTTTGAATGAACATTGTTGACACAAAAATTCGTCTGCATTCGCAAATAAGATGTTAACAAGAAATGATAATCGAAAGCATTCTAAAGTCGGCGTTAAATAATAGAAATACATAAAAATTGTAACAATAAATAATTTGTAAAGTACAAAAAGTGTAAATAGATGTTAAAGAGAAAATATATGAAAAGAAAAGTAAAGAGTAGCAAATAGTGACAACTGTACAAATATTTTATAGAATTAATGTTAATATATATAGTTGAATAAACTATTTTATAGTTATTTTAACTATGTAATTCTACATATAAATTTATATAGTCATCACTTTTATAATTACTATCACTATGTTTTCCTCTGAGTGTATTAAACTTCATATTTTAAAAATAAAAATAAAATTGACAGATTTTGTTAAATTGTAATTAAAATCCATTCAAAAAAGTTTCTTCCAAATATATTTTTATTTTTTGTTTTCATTTTCTTTAATAGAATTATAATTCATTCATTAAATGTGAATAACGATTTCGCTGTTAATCAACAACTTTAATAGTGTATTTAGCATTAAATATAGTCGTCCCATTCCGATTGCCCCTTGTCTATTATTAAGATGCTATTCGATGTTATCATAGGCTGTGTCGCAGCACTCGCAGCCAAGTTTTAATGCTGACCGCGCGTCGTAAGTGCGAGCTGTTCGATGGCGAGCGTAGCGCTGAGGCTCGATTGTGCGAGCGTGTCTCTCGTGTGCTTGGTAATTCCTGCAATAACCGAAAATAATAATACGGTAGACGACACCATAAATGGTAGCGATAGCGCAATAACGACGCGATGCCAATTGACAGCGATTCTTCGATAACGCGAATATTAACGCACGAAAGAGGTCATCACCACATGCAATCAATCGGAAATGGCGGAGTTTCAGCATTCATGCACTCCAATCATCTTGCATAATTGAATCGATGCGATTTCGTTTTAATTAAAATTAAATTTTTTTTTTAACAGAATTTCCTGAAAATCGCTAGTCGAAAGAAATGCTATTTCTACTGCGCGTCTAAAGATTGAGTCTAAACAATTAAAAATCATGATCGTACATTATACAATTAATCGCGTTAACTATTTTTTATCAAAATATTTCAGATAGTATTATAATATGATAGTATTATAATATGATATTTCAATCTGTGAGTTATCATACGATATGTAAAAGATTGATTTTTCTGCGAAATTCAATTCCAGTTTCATCAAAATCACGAGCAATTTTAACCCTTCCCGAGTGATTTGAACGATTTATTATATGTAAATTGATTTTTTCATTCGATAATTCCTCATTCGCGTTCCTTCTTCCTCAAACGTAGTAGAAATAAAATATAAAATTGAAAAATTATTGCTTTTTACAATAAATTATTTAAAGTGTTTTAAGATGCTTATTAGAGAGATAGATAATACCATTAAATTACTTGTCAATTTAATTTATGATATTATTATCTCAAGTTTCAGTTTAAGGTTGTATTTCAAGATCGTAATCGGCATACAATTTACAGAATCAGACATGCATATAAATTCATATTAAAATATTATTAATTATAAACGCTAAGATTAGCTCACAACGTTTTCCACTGAGAAAACTGGTGCAACACCAGCGCTATGTTAGATTTCGAAAACAGCACTAATGCAATAATAGTGCGGTTCAATGGAATATTTCATAAGACATCCATTTTATTGATATCCATTTTATACCATTCCTAAAAATATATATATAAAACTATATTCAAACTTAAATTACTTATTTTACAATATTCATTTATTTAAAATATTTTTTTTTTAATTAAACTTTTATATTTCAAAAGTTTTAAACGTCAAAATATCATCGCGTAGCTATTATTAGAAATATTGAAACTAACACAATGTCATTGTTATGACATTAATTATAATACTGTAATATCATATCATAACATGATATCATACCTTAACACGAACATAATCTCAGTTTCAACTTACACTGGTCTCCACTTTTAAAGACGGTCTGCTTTTAAAGACGGTGGAAAAAAAGTTGAATTCAGTACAAGTTTTCTGCATCAATTTTATCAATGGAACATTAAACATGTAAACATACTTGTTTTCACATTGGAATAACAATAAAGTTACACTCAGTACACACTATATAGTGTTGCACTAGTTCTCCCAGTAGAAAATGCTATGAAGTATTGGTCTAAATAAAATTTTTCTTGTTATCAGTTGAGTTATTCACATAGCCATTTAATATCACTTTATTGTTGTTGAAAGATAAAGCCAAAATATTTAAATACATACATCTTGAAAGCTATTCCCAAAATCTTTATTGTTTTTTTTTCTTATTCGTATTTATTTTATATTTTATTTATTTAATATTTTTATTTATTTTATCTCACGTTGGTACATAATTGTTTTTCGACAATAGAAAGATTTATTCGCATAATTAAAGAGTTACACGCTCGTACCTATGGGACCGAGGTGGACGAGGAAGAAGGGAACGGAGGAGCTTACACTCCAGTAGTAACAGAAAATGATTGGAAAGTCTTCCTCCGTCGTGTGAACGTGGTGTACACGAACGGACACGTAGGTAGAGATACCAGGCTCGCTGCCGCCTTCTACGAAGGCGATTGGCGTTTGTTATTGAAGTTATTCCATCGCCTCGGGCCACAGAACGAGAGGCGAGGCTGCTGATCGTGAGTGCCAGCAGCAGCGGCAGCACGCCTGTCCCTGGATGACAAACATCCACATTTCGCTCGCGAGCTGGAATTTTTATTAAATCCGATTGCGCCCGTCTCCACGTACGCGGTGTCCTGAGTGTATCAAGCGCACTCGTTCATTCCACTTTACGTGATCAGTCACTAACGAGAATATATAGAAATTTGTTATTTAAGCTTATATAGCAGAAAAAGATTTGGTTTATAATTTCTTCTCTCTTAATCTTACATATCCATCGATATACCTTTACGATTAATGGGTAATTAAAAATCTGAGAGATAGCTAAATATTGTTATTTAAACCTAAAACTTTATTCTTTTCTTATTTTTTTGTGTCATAAATGTCACAGCCTTTCAAATTAGACACTATTGCATTAATTTACATTAATATCATATTTATCCAATTATTGCATAGTTTTTGCACAAAAATAAAACCCTAATCTTTTTCTCATTTTCGTATCCTCATGTACTTCTCTTAATAACTAATTTTCTATACTTCATTAATAGTCCGTTTTATAATCTTGTCTCTCTTCTTCTTACACAATGTAATCAAGTATTCCGATTTCCGACAGGTTTTAGTCACGTAAATAACAGTTTTGACTAGATCAGAAGACTGCCACATATTCACATATAGACGGTTATAGCTTAATTTTTTGAACGTGATATCATTATTTACAAATATCCCCACTGGGCTTGTAATTAATTAAAAAGTAGATGGAATTTTATTTCAACCAACTGCAAAATTCTAAAGAACGAATTTATAGAACCGGATCAAATTAGTTTTAAAATAAACTTATTTCACGTTTGACGGATTTTACAAACAAACTTTAAGACTTAAATGGATTCTCCACTATCTACTCACCGGTAATTGCATGTGATAGGACTTGAAAAGTAGAATGCTGAGTAATTTAGACTTTCATGTACTATCTTATTATAGATATCATTGACAATATCGTTATAGCATTTGCTATCGATAAGATTAATTTTAGTTTTAAACCGATTCAACAATTTTATCCTCCTAATTTATAGCGGAGAGAGAGAGAGAGAGAGAGAGAGAGAGAGAGAGAGAGAATGTGTGTGTGTGTGTGTGTGTGTGTGTGTGTGTGTGTGTGTGTAGAGAATAACAAATGACTTTTTGGATATCATATAATGAATGATTGAAAGTAATAAAATAAAATTTTATTAGCACCAGGAGCCAACATTTTTCGAGAGATTTCTGAATTTTTGATCCCAGCACCCTACTTCACCAAAAAGAGAAATAATTTTTGGATTGATTGACAAATCAATGTTACTGGCATATCCAGAACTTCAACAAAAAAATTGGAATTCATCAATGGAATTATCAAAGTTTTACATTTATTTACATTTTATTTAAGTTTTTAGATAACGACCCGTTAGAATTTATATTTAATATTGTTTAATTTAAATGAAATTTAAGGAAAATCTATAACAGAGATATTTTGCTGTAATTTTTCCATTGTTTCTTTTATCATAATTACATAAACGAAACACAATATCAACTTTCTTATTGTATCAACGAGTCTCAGTCTCTCCTATCTTATACCTTTGTTCTTATTCTTTTTCCTCTTTTTCAATTCCTTTCCCTTTCCACAATTTCCTTAGAACCTTCTCTTTCATAAAATCTATAAATCTTCTATAACTTACTCCATACTTTTTCATTATTCTACTCTAGCGAGAATGTAAAAAGTAAGGTACAGGTGATCCGTCAAATTAATCTCGATGAACAGACAGAATGACAAATTATAGAAAAATTTCTCACACTTTGACGGTCATCGAATAACATTATATTTATCCTCTCGATGTTACAAAAGGATAGCATTTCATTGTTTCGACAAACATGCGATAATGGATGCCAGAAGATGACTGTCAACCATCAACAGAAATCTCTGAATTGATTTATTGAAAGCTTTCGAGTTGCACAGATTCCATTCGACCTGAGGGAACCTAAACGTATAGGTTCTAAAATGCGTCATAATCCGCAGTAGCGATTAGCGTAGCAAAGGTATCCCTCTTATAGAAATGCAAACGTTTGTACGGTCTCGCTAAAATTTTAATCCGAGTCAATGCTAACTAAAATATAGACTGTTCAAAAGGAAAAGGAATTATACAAAGGATATCAATTTGACATAGTAAAAGCGAAATAGCTCTCGTTATTTTCGCTACTTACCATGATTATAATTAGGAATGCATCAGATATCCGAGAAGGATTGCCGGATATCTGATTTCTGGCAATATATCCAGTCGAAACTTTATATTGAAATGACGTATATAATGATACGAATATCTGAACACTTTTATTATCACTGACTTTTTTCAGAAATATATTTTTTTAGAAATATAGTACCGGATATCTGGCAAATATCCGATATTCGGCGCCGAATATATCAATGATAATAAAAGTTTTCAGGTATTCGTATTATTATATTATTATATACGTCATTTTAATATAAAGTTTCGGCCAGATATTGTCAAAAATCAGATATCCGTTAAGGTATCCTTCTTCCTAGATATATCCAATGCATCCCTTATTACAATAAGATTTGATGAATAGCTCGCTCGTTTTGAGTGAATCAAGCAACTTCTCGGCAAAAATACTCATAAATATTTTCAAAGCTTTTAATCTTCAATTTGACGCACAAATACAATACATGACGATTAATTTAATTATCGTGCGATCTTTTTAACGGGCTTTTTACGAATCGAGATTTGTGTGATGGAGGTATTTAAGTAACTTAAATCGCCGAAGTGTGATTGCTTATGCCGACGCATAAAAAAAGCATAACAGATATAATTACTTGGAAGCCATCGTAAATGGCGTTCCACAGTGGTGGGTGCGCCTTCATTTACGAATGACCTAGGACCGTCTTAAAATTAGAGTGGGGATTTCCTACCTTAAAACTACAGTCCCTCTGTCCCTCAAAATCTTCGTGATTAGTCTGCCACAGGAATCTGCTGTGGTGGGTCCTGTCATTCGATGCTCGGCGAAATAACGAACGGACAGTAAAACGTAATAAATTGAAAAGTGATTCAAAGTGTAAGTGAATAAATAAGTGTAAGTGAATAAATAATAAAATATGCTACAAAAAGATGTGTATAAACATAAAATTTAAAAATACAAATAAAATAAAAATAAATTTGTTAAAAAATAAAATGTCAGAAATAAAGTTTTTTAAAAAGTTGGTTAATAAATAAAACATTTTCACGCATAGACTACAAAATGTGAAACGCAAATGTGAAGATGTGTAACTTAAGATACAAATACAAAATTGTAAAAAGTATTTTTGTCAAATATCTATATAAAGAAAACAAAGAAGTTACATGCAAATATATTTGTGTGTCTATAAGGTGTGTCTATGATCAAACTTTGCTTGATAGAATAAGATTGAGAGTGTGTTATAATTTTTTAAACAAATTTTTAATAATGTCATGAACGACATATACGAATATGAATATTTACTATCTCCTTTCTTTCTAAATCCTGATATTAATTCTTAGTAACTTTTAATATATTATTAATAAGTAGAAGATATAAGAACATGGAAAGCGAGCATGAAAGTCGCCAGCAGCGATATGTACGATATCGAGTTAGTCGTGCCGTTTCAATCACCGCGTGTAACAGGTCGTTGTGTAGTGGAATTCTTTTCCAATAATAATTCACCTGAGATATCGTAGGACGCGATTATGCATGATATAAATAGATAGATAGATAGATAAATGCTTAATGGCGCATTTGAAATGTGCAATTATTGTACGAACGATCGTTTTGCATTCGATTAACTCGTCGTTTCTTTATCTTCCTCGCTATCTGGCCAAGTATATGCAATGTAAAAATAATTTGCGCGTATATTTATCGATTTTTATAAAGAGATTTTCATAATTAAATTTTATAAATGAAGAATGTGATTGTGCGATATTCACTCGATAATCTTATGACTCTTATTTATTCACCACTGCTTTCAAATTGTAGAATAAAAATTCTTGCAAATTATATTTAAATAGAAATAATTTTCAATGAAAAATAATATTTGCAATCGATAGAATAGACTTATAAAACGTACTAACAGTTATTTTCTCGTTTTAGGAAGAAATTAAATCATATTTATTTTTAGAATAGAAATAAATATGATACAATTTTTTTCTAAAAGGGGAAAATAATTTTCAGTATATTTTATAAGTTTACTCTAATCCTTATTATTAATTTGACAATTTGTCATAACTGTAAACATAATTCATTTCGTTTTTGGTTATTTTTATTTCTCTATTTTATTTCTCTATATTACTATTTCTTGTATTGACTATCTCTTTTTTAATTTTTATTTTTTGATGACTCTGTTTCTAACATTTGCCTTGTTCATTTTGTCTCTCAGGAGCTGCTCAGAATCGCTTCGAACGAACCCAGCGTGCTTGAAATGTAGAATATTTCAAGTACGCTGGGTTCATTCCCGAGCAGCTCCTGAGAGACAAAACGAACAATACTATTACATCTATTATATATATACTATTCACACTATCTATTACAACTATTCTGACAAGCATTTTTCTCAACATGTTGCAAAATATAACTATATGGCTTCGTCGGTGAATTTTTTTATCAGAGTGACAGTTTATTTGCTATTATAAGCTTCATAAGCTATTATAACAAATTTATATTTTTTACAATTTATATATATTTTTGATTTTTTTATTTTTTTCCAAATAAGATAAAAAATCGACAATTCGAACTTTTTGATTTTCATCAGATTATCGAGAAATTATCAACAATCGATCATGCAATCGTTTGCAAGCAATTTCTGTTTCTTTATAAGGCTGCGTTCAGAATTATCATTTAGATGCACCCAGATGTTTTTTTATTCTTGTTTAACATTCTTGTTGAACAATAAAGATAAAATGATATTTGGGCGCATCCGGACAACGATTCTGAACGCAGCCCAGCAGGCCTCATATCTAACATAATCTTCACGTACAATTTATAACTTCTTCTATCACTACGTTCCTCATTTTACAATATTTCTACGTTTATTTTAATATCTGAAGATGTTTCAATATTATAGTCAAAACATGTAATATTAAAAATTATATTGTTCAAATTTAATTACAGTGCATTTTATGTTTTAATTTATCTTTTTTTATGATTTTTGTAACTGATTCTTATATGTCCTTCCTATTATTTATTATTATTTGGACATTAAAAGTCTTTGATTTCAATTAATTTGGTGAAATTAATTTTTTTTGTGTGCCACAATCCTAATTTCCAGATATATGTATGGTTATTTATTAAATAATGAAACAAAAGAAGAGTTTCTACTATATTTTACAAGTCGATTCTGGCTGTGTTTCAAAATTTACTGCTAGTATTGAAAATCTATAGTACACGTGACGTAAACTATAGACTAGTAGTAAATTTTGACAGTCTCTATCGATAGTAGATTGTAAGTATTGTTTTGTTAAAACATATTTCAATATTAATACATTTTTCAAGAATTTTAATTGTGGATTTTTTCGCTTCGTTTCAATCTGTTTCAATCTATTGATTGTGAGATAGTAACAGTGAATAAACAAACGGGAATGTTAAACATTTTGAGGAGTAATTGCTTTTTAATTCCTGTCTATCTCTAAATTTATGTATTTATTATCATGTTTTTTTAAGAAAAAATTCGCTATTAGAAATCTCAGTAAGAGTTTCAAGTAATAAAAAATAATTTCTATATATAGAACGTATCTCCCGAGAATGTAACTTTCTCTGCCTGTATCTTCTCAGAAAGGATTTTTAATAACAAAACAAAAAATATTCTTTATGGAGTATAAAATAAAACGATATTAAGATTAAATCAATAATTCTTATTCTACTTTCTTGAATTAAATATAAGATTGACTTAAAATAAAAGTAATTATTATATATTCTTGAAATAAAGATAACATAATATTACAAATTTAAATTTATACATATATTTTTACGTTTAGAATAAATCTTTCCTAGAAGTCGTGCATGCTGGAGAATTTGACATCAATGTTCAAAATCATTTTATTCTAGATTTAAGAATTTTTATTTAAGAGAAAAATATTCTTCTGTTAACAATGATTGTCCATATATCAATCATATTTTATGATAGATTGAAGTAATGATATTCGATTCAAAAATCTTTTCTATAGGTATTTGCGTTTATAACTTTAAAGAAAATCCATTTTTGTGCCTCGCCGTAGCAAATGAGCCCCGGAATATCCGCGACAATTCCTTCGCAGGAAACGAAATCATTTCCAGTCGTATTACACTTCCAGTAGATCCCGAATTTGCAAAGGCTTAAACGAATTTAAACAGTGACCTCGCGCGGTGTTATCCCTGAAACGGATAGGAGCAACATTACGCTGATTGTTCGGGTTAGCACGTTAGAGCAGCGCTTGCCAGGAGAAGAGACTGAAATTTCATTCTTTTTAGCACGCATTCTCGCTTAATGACACCCTGACTCACGTTCGTGAATATTCTTAATAATCTTAATCGGGCCTCGTCGGCATAATCATTCTTCTCGTCTCCGTAACGTCACTTCGGGAGTGATGCGAGTAGGGAAACGTTATAATCATACACTGTCCAGCATCTAAGAGCAGACAAACAATAATCTACGCATGAGAAAAAAGTGCATACAAAAATCACATGGACTGCGTTGAACGCGGCCGTATAATTTTTCACCGGTAACACGATCAAGTAGGTCTGTGGTTTAGCTTTTAGTACCATTACGTCTCTGCGATTTCTATAAAGTCTTAAAGGAAACTTTCCTATGTGAAAAAGATTGTATTTTAGACATTCTGCAACGATTACACAAGATATTATTAACATATTGCTATAAAGCATTCGATGTTCTTATCTCTCATTTTCTATATCTTAGAAAACTATTCTGTCGTATAGATTAAAACAAAATAATATATTAAGGCTGAGTTGTTTCACCTTTTGGTAAACTTCCGCTCACTGTCTTACTCTCTTATTCTCTTATCTCTTTATTCGTTTACTCTTTGGTTTATTCAGTAGATAAACTACCATATTGTTTGAAGATGGAACAACTAACCCTAAACATGTTATTCTGATAAGATATATAAGTTGATTATAAGAAGAAAAAATTTAAATAATTCATTCTTATTATTTACAATTTATTATTTACAATTAATGATAAATTGAAATCTAAAATTGTTTTATTCTTTTTTAGTTTTCTCTATTAAAAAATGCCGATCTCTTTAATGATTTCTTCTTCTTATAATTCTTTTAATTATATAGAAAATTCGAAATATTGTATTTTAGTATATTTTTTATTTTATTTATAACTTGCATTAAATTCCTTCGTACTTCATTTAACTGTAGAATTTCTATATTTTTTTTTTTACTTACCAATGTATAATATATATATAAAACTATTCAATTTATTAATGATTTTTATTCAATGCAAAGATTTTAAACTGTGATATTTTATATACCTCAACAAACTGCTATTTGTTAACGTACTAATTCAAATCTCTTATAACATTAGTATTCAGTACAATTTCAAAACATTTCTTCAAATTGGAAGATTTCAAAATATTTACAGAGTGTGTTACGGACATTTTGTATCGCAGTACAAGTCAAGTAAGAGAATCTAATAGAAACTATCCCAAACAGGATGACGAGTTGGAGTGCATTGTTTGTCGCGGCCGCCGTCGGGATTCTGTTGTTGACGACCGCGACAAAACGCTCGGAAGCGTGCAACGAGGCGATCTGCGCCAGTGTCGTGAGCAAGTGCATGCTGACGCAAAGCTGTAAATGTGACCTGGTCACCTGCACTTGTTGCAAAGACTGCTTCTCGTGCTTGAGCTATTTGTACGACGAATGCTGCTCGTGCGTAGGTAAGATAATACCGAGGATAATCAAATCTTTCTCAATATTTCAATTACTAGATGTATTGAATTACTGTTATCAGAAATTCAGTCTATCCTAATAAGATAGTAATTTATTAAAAGTTATTAAATGTTAACTATAACAATTACAATATACAATGCCCAAACGAGCATTTAATTGCATAAACGGATGAACTGAGAGAAAATTGAAAAACGAATAGATTTGGACTATAGCTATCGCTGCATTAATTTTAAACAAAATTTCCTTTTATTTTAAACAAATTGATTTTGATTTAATTAAATTAATTTTAGTAATCGATAAAATTGATTTAATACAATAATCTTTTTAAACTAAGGTTTAAACAAAACATTTTATAGATTCTATAAAGATTCTGATAATCATTCTGAGATTAGAATGAGTGATTGGAGAAAGCAATTCAATTTAGATATGCTAAAAAGTTTGAATGTCATTTAATTATGAATTAAAATGCGGCTCACATAAAAATAGATTTATATAAAATTAAGAATATAAGACGATTTAGATATTCCTAATTGACTAATGTGAACTAAAATAAATTATTTCTTTTCTGATCGCTATTTCAAGCATATTCTATAAAATATGTCGATGTTACTCTTGAAATAACCACTGTGTAAAAAAATAAAATTTATAATTAAATATTATTAACGATTTTTAATTTATTGAAATGTTTTGTACGGGTGAGAGGGAATGGGTATCTAATTTATAAACCGCCTTAATCCGGTTTAATTCTACTTTCTAAGGATAATTTTCATGCGACCATTTATATATAAATGATATAACACATTTCTATGGGTGTTCAGATTTATGCCCGAAGCCGAATATCACCGACAATCCGTTGAGCAGGAAATCTCACGTGGAGGAATTCAGCGAACCAGTGCCAGCGCTCTTCCAAGCGCTCACAGCCGAGGCGGATCCACACGAGAGATGGCTCACCTTCACATATCCGGTAGATTTTGACATGACGGTGTTCGCGCCGAAACACGAGAACGAAATGAAATATCATATACGTAAGTATCGAAATTACACCACCGAGAGAAAGTATACGATTCCTACCATACCTGAGAATCACTAGAAACTATCGACGCATACGAATTGGTTGATCAATCGATCACGCGTGTCGCGTGCAAATAATTCATCAGAATGTTACGTAGAAAAGAAACAACTTCTTCGCGGAATATGTAAACGTAAATTAAATAACACAATAAATATCGATGAGCCGCTCAAATAGAATAAAGTCACGATAATGTGAAAATGACAAAAATTAATCAATGATTGATTGAAAAATGACTTTTAATAAAATACTGTTCGATAAAAAGTCATCACTTTTTTCTTTTCAAAGTATTATAGTACGTATCCCGAAGATTTTTACGTATTAAACACATAAAATTTTGCGTAGCATGTAGGATTTTGAATAAATTAAGATAAAATAAGCTAAAAAAAATGTTTTTGTAACAGAACATTTTTTTATAGCAGAACAAAATCTTAATCTTATTTCTAGATAAATTCCACGATACGAAAAAGTACAATTCAAGAGTTTTTAAATGAATTTTAGTTGATTATACAACTTATTTTCATCAAGCTGTTTGACTTTCTGTATAATTATAAACATATATAGTTCAATAAAAAAAAAAATCACTTTTTCTGACATGTTACAATATATATTTCAACATTTTTTTCGTGCTAAACACGATCATAAAAAATAACACGTATTTTTATCAATATTTTTAATAAATTGGGATGTAATAGTAAGGTAATTTTTGGTTTTATTAAAGCCTGATTTAAAAAAATCCTGATTTTTTTCTTCTTATTCCTTCTTCTATCAAAGATTAGTCAATAATCAAGACAATCCTAATCTTGTTGACTGCAGCTCTGAAGAGTTAGTTAGAACTCATCTCAAACCATTCTCTTAGATTCCGCAATCATGATAGTTTCCTTCTATTAATATTTCTTTCCTCTATTTTTCCTTCTATAATACAATATACGGTCGTAGTAGTTCATGACTGATTCGTGACTCTTTTTATCTGCGTTCCAGAAATAATTAATTCTTCGTTTAAGTTAGGATTCTCAATCCCGGTGCGCTATACGAATTCTAACGATGGCATCATATTCAGCACAAAAAAATCTGCAGAATATGTACTATGAAACTTCTGAGAGAATTTAGGTATTGAACAGTGTAATTATTTTGAAAGCATTTTGATGTATTATGGCTTTTTGTTTTGATTAAGTGATTGCGACGCGTTAAAGATTCTGTGATGGTTAAAACTCATTGAGATGCTAATGATGTTGATTATAGTTGCCATGAGTTAATGATACATTTTGATTGATAGAGGCCGCGAACGAGGAGCTGCATCCGTTGAAGCCAAACGTGATGACGGTGAACTGCACGGTCGCGTTCATGGCGCAATGCAATTCCTGGAACAAATGTCGGGCATCCTGCCAGAGCATGGGCGCCACGAGCTACAGGTGGTTCCACGATGGCTGTTGCGAGTGTATAGGCGATACGTGCATCAACTACGGAATCAATGAATCGAGATGCACGCTGTGCTCGCAGGGGGATAAGGAGGAGGAAGATGACCTGAAGGACACGCAAACAACGTATGACGATTACGGTCAGGACGAAGATGAAGACGAAGATGTGTTGAGCGTAGAGGATTAGCCATCGCGTTCGTCTATGACGCTTTCCCTCGTCATTCTTTCGTGCAAAATATATGCGACAAGGGGAAAAGTGTTTGCGTGAAAGACATTCCGATAAAATTATGATCGCGAGATTATTTGTTTTTGTAAAGAAGTCGTTTTATCACCGTGTAAAAGTGAGACTACAATCTTAATATTTGGAGTTTTATCTTTTGGAAAATCGTCTAAACTTCATAATAATAAGTTAATGAATCTGCGACTTAGAATTACTTTACATGGTGTTTCCTTCATAATCTGATTCTCTGAACACAGCGATTCGCTCGAATATGACTTTGAATAATCCGGAAAATCAATCGCAATTGTGACAAAACTAAGTGTAAGCCTAATTTTAGAATGTTGTCCCTAAGGTTTTTAACAAATTTTATAATTTAGTACGCGAAGTCGCCGACTATCGACTGTAACGTGGGAATATACATAATAATAATCTAAATAATCTACGCGTGTCAAGCGTGAAGGCACAAGTTTTATTGGAGAGAGTCTTATTTGTACATGACACACCCGGCGACGTATAATATATAATATTGTAAAAAACAATATTATATAATATATAATTTTTTTTATTAAGTACTCGGGCTAAGTTCTTCGTATAATGAAAATCTTTATTATCGCGTCCGTGCCATAAAATTGTACAACAAATCGCTCTCGATTAGAAAATCTCTCAAAATTCCTCTAAGAAGAAACATCGCAAATTATAATACCGCTAATAAATTTCCGGACATTCTGTAAAACAATGCTTGTAAAGAAACTTTAAAGCACTTACCGTATGTTATTACGTTTACTTGATTTATGTCGAAATTATAACATTCGATATTATAATTACTGACGCCGTGTAACGCTATTTCACGACGTAATTATATTGACGTAGTAAAACGAACTTCATCGCTATTATCGCTATACTAAAATAGCATTTACATGGCATTTAACGTCAGTAGTTATATCGGATGTTATATAACTTTGGCGATATTATAAAATAGAACCGTAGTCTATGACGAAGTTTAATGTCATCTTATTTAAAAATATTTTATATGTAAAAGCTTAATAATTGTAAAAGAGGTATATAAGAGGAAAAATGAGATGAGTAAAAATCCCCGAAAATAAATTAAAAATCATTTGAAATAAAAATCGTAAAAATAGATCAATGACTCTATTTTATTTGACTTTTATTTATGTAATACGGAGATATACTGAATTCTATTTATGTAATATGGGATATATATATGAAGTGTTCGAAAATTTACGAGCGGTAACACTGTGCATCTCTAGAACAATTGATATACACGCAATAGCGATAAGTAGAACACATCTCTTCGAATGGAATGTGATATGTTTTAGGATCGATTCAGTAAAAGCTTTTCTATTTAGTGATACAAGTCGACAGAAACATCATTCTATCTTTCTTAACATTTGAGTAAAATAAAGATATATTTCTTTTTTTTAAATCTCTTTATGGTTTTCTGACCCATTATGAAGGATTATAGCACCATGCAATGAAACAAATCCGAAGATCTGATGACATCCTCCTCGAGGAGGCTACACGTAGTTAGATCGCAGCAATCTAGAGAATTCCTGAGCCCTGCTGTCAAAACCGCGACTTCACGTAACGATGTCCAAGACTTCTAAAAGATCCAATTTGAATTGGAACAGGTCAGCGACAAAATCCTCGTTGAAGGTCGTATAATACAGATGATAAATCAGAAGTCTTTCTATCATCTATACTACACGACTTTCGACGAGAATTCTGTCACTGATCGATTGCTACTTTTGTCGAATCTACATCAAAAGTCCCAAAATCAGAATTATTAATTCTATAATCCAATTCTATTTTTGACAACAGTATCTTGCAAGCCTTTAGTTTCTTGATAACAGAAATTCTGATGTATAAATCTTAAAATGACGAGAGACATTCCATAACATTTATTATGACACTTCATATGACACAATTAACCTGCTGATAATATGGATAGAAACAGTCCCTCTTATAAAACCACAGATGAGAGATCAAAGAATATTCTCGTGTGGAGAATAATCTCAAAATAAAGATTTAAACCAATATTGTAAAGGATTCGTTCAGAAATTACTAGCTATCCGAATCAGTAGCTTAACAGAGACGTTTTTTCCTTTTGACGATTGAGAACAGAATTTCGAGTAACAAGGATATAATGACACTTGCGTCGACTTGTGTCATTAAATGGAAAGCACCCAATGATGTTTAACGAGATGCGTGTGAAGACATTCATCAATCAAAGTTCGCGTTATCCAACAGAGCGTGTAAATAACGATCGCATGCACGTGCACTTTGGTGTTAAGTGGAATTTGAGAGAATGGAGAAGAGTAATCCTCGTAAATGAGTGAAACGATACTCCTCAATTGGGTCATGCGTACATCTGTATATACGAGTTTTAACAACATACAGAACGTTCATTTTTTTAACGCAGACGGAACTATACTTCGTAATACTTACTCAATTAATAAAACTTTTTAATAATAAACGCTTTTAACATTAAAATTACCAAAGTAGTAAAATGATTGATTTTTAATAAAAAGAATGCCTCAAATTTATAATGGTGCATTTTTTTATATTTTTATGACTTTTTTTTTAATATTTAAATTGAATTAAATTGATCAATTTACTTTCCTGTTGTCTAAAAAATATATATATTTTATTTATTTAATTTATTTAATTTATTTATATTTTATTTAATTTATTTTTATCCCTTAAAAAAAAATCTATCTGATATACTTAAATAGCAGAAATTAATCAGTAATTTTAATGTTAAATGCTCTTCTGTGAACTCAGTTGTGTGATTGATCGTAAGTATTACAAAGTGGGTAGTCTATATAACGTTCTTTATACATATATTTTTCTATCTTTAGTTGTACACTTAATAGGCACGTACTAACTCGCGCCATCATAAATATCAAACATGTATACATCACAAATAAAATTGATCGCATCTCTATTAAGTGAATTCACGGGTCAACAAGTTTAATCGTGGCGATGGTTTAATTTTGGATCACTGAATCATTTGAATCGCGAAATGCAGAAAATCCAAATACAACAAAATACGTATAAAAAAGATTCCTTGTGAATAAATAAAGTGTAAACTAAATGAATTTTATGTTTTTCAAAAATAATTTCAAGAGAAATATATTGAGTTTGTTGTATTTTCTCAATGTGCGAAATTTCTTCAAAGATATTTCTTAGAAAGAGCTATTTCATGATTCAGTAATTCAAAGGTTAAGTTTTCTCGGATACATTTTGGATATAAAGCAAAAATATCAGATATTTAAGTAGGTGGATGTTCATCTTGTACTTCGTTGCTCTCTGGCAACTTGATGAAGGACAGATCGCCGCCGCTCCACATCGAGTATAATTGTGATCTCGTGCATTCCTAAAATCAACGACGTTTATGCTGTATAAGAAAGGAGGACGAGAGAATAAGCGACAGACTAGTTTCTATGATAATATCGCCGTGTAACATAACAAAAGAGTGTAAATAGAAGAATGTAACCGCAGCAAGTAAAGCCTATGATAGTAAAGACTATGTATTGAAGACAGGATTGCGAAGATTAATATTCTATCAAATAGAATGAAACGGATTAAAATTAAAAAATCTAATTAGTTGAATTTCAATCCTTAATCTCAATTCATGGTCTGCTACGAACTTTAAAGTTATTCGTACGCTATCATTCTTTTTTTTCAACTGTATGCATCTTATATGTATCATCTTGTAGCATTGCGTCTTATTGTTAGCCATTTTATTTAAATCTTCTTTTTCATATTTCTTGTATATAAAATTTATCTTTACTCTGGATTACGAAATCCAAAGTTTGTGATGTGAAAATATTAGTGTACGAACACCTTTTTTTATCACAATATATCGGTGTCTTAGAAGATAGGTGTCTTAGAAGATACCAGTTTAATAAATCTAGATTTACTAACATTGTATTGTCTCTCTTTCTCTCTATCTTTTTCTCTCCCTCCCCCTCTCTCATTCACTCACTCACTTACTCTCAATTTTCTTTCTCTCCATGAGTGAGAAAATAACTGAACTCATTTATTTACCCCGCCACCCGCGCTTTCAGAACCTGATCGGCTGTGTACCGAGACGCAAGAATCGGTCGACGAGCTGCTCTTGCGAGACGGCAATGTATCAGCTATACCTTAAAAAAAAATGTTCGATATGAGATCATCGTGCTCAATCGAGCCTTAACGCCACTCTCGAAACATTCTAACGATATAAAATATTACGACCACGATGCACTCACCGGCTTCGATCTCTCTATGATCGCAATGAGAGTGAATGCTGTCCTTGCTATCACCGTGACTGCCGCTGGCACCGCTCTGTTCTGCAGCAATATTACAACAGTATCAATTCCTTCGCGATTTCTTATCAGATTAACCACTTTCATCGGTATCATCATCGGTAAACGACAATGAGAGAAATCTTACCCGAATCTCTGTGTTCGCTGTGAACACTGTGATCGCTATCACGATGCCCAGATTGATCGGAATGGTCACTAGAATCCTGAGGCCAACATCTAGGTGATCCTATCCTACGCGATCCCGACCAAATAGCGGAGTCGTAATTCGAGTCGAAATTGCAGGTTGTCAAAGTGACGCCCGGGATATGCTGACTAGTGTAAGCCGAGAGTTGATTGGACGACCGAACTCCTGCACAACGTATAACCTTCGAATCGTAAGATTCGAGAACGCGAAAAACGAGATAGCTACAATTTATATTTAGTTCGTCAAGTCCTTCTAATCTTACAAAGATCAGACAAAATTACGAAGGAAAGAAAAGTCGCTTTACAAACATATTGAATATTCAGTTTGAAATCGAGCATTCGTCTTCAGATAATTATTTTAAATTTCGTAGAGATAGGGCTCGGTCATACAAGTCACAATTTTTGACTCGCATTAAAGAATAATTTTTCGCGAAATTTCCTTCATAAAATCATGTTGCAAACCGTCGCGAGGGATTGAAGTTTTGCTACCTGGCTTGCAAGACAATAATTGAATAGCTTCCTGGAGACCGTCCTGACTAGCCATCGACGTTTTCCACACCGAATCAGGCGTGGTCGATCTACTACGATCTTGCTGAGGCACCCTTAAACGCGACCTTGCATCCTGGCGTGGCCACTCTATAACATGTTTGCAATCCCAGGGCATCGACCAACGTCTCATCGTGCTCTCGACGGACTCGCCTGACATTTCTGCCGCCGCCGTTTCTGACCATCTCCTCTGAACCTTGACACACGAAACCGAGCATGACGCGCTTATTAATACGATAAAGAATGGTTGCGAGCTCACGAACATGCCAATTACCTGCAGAGGAAACAACGAATATGGCAAAGGAGACCTTCGACAATTTTGTGTGGATTGCTGGGTGGATGAGGAGGAAATTGGCGGTACCGGCGAACTGTAAAGACGTTCGAAGCATTGCTGAAGCGCAGCAATGTCGCAATCGCCACTACCGCTTTGAGAACAAGAGCATTCCGCCATGCCACCTGAATCAGCAATTAAAAACAGAACCTTAATTTCCAAAACTGAAATATAATCAGCTAAATTTCCTACTTCAATTTTTATTATAGTTGATTGCTTTAATGCTAGGTCACCTATTTTAACACTTTGACTGCCGTGTGTATCCAATTGAATCCATCCACGTGAGTTCAGGGCGAATCAATTTTAGTGTTAATTTGACACATATTATTACTATTTGTATATTAATTAAGAACATTTTGAATTGTTTTTATATTGTAAACTCTGGAAGAATCTATCACAATTTTGTCGAAAACTTTTATTTAAAAACATATTTTTTATTAAAAAATATATATTTTAATGCGAAAAGTTTACTTAAAATTATGTTATATAAAAAATAATAATGTTGACAGGAAACCGATAACAAAAATCCATATGACAGTCAAAGTGTATTAATATTTTCTTAAAATAATCTTATTCTTTCATTCGATTTATATTTAAATTATACATATTACTAGGAATTATACAATTTTAATAATATAGACTTACCCAAACACTCGCAACAAGCAACGCAGAACTGATATTGCAAGTTTACGAATGTCAAGAGATTTTCTCTGAGAATATCCTAAAAAAGTGGAAGTGTCCTATCAGTTACGCCAATAGTTTAACAACAAAGCTTGAATGAATATAAATTACTGACATGCTTGTCTCCGTCATTGTCGCGAGATTCATGATCCCTCAGAGCAGTGATCACATGATTTTTAACAGTGCTGCTGGCTATGTGCGTAGCTCTTGCTAATTCTTCCCACCCAGCTAAACACTGGCCTGTCAGACGGCACTGTGCCACTGTATCATGCACGGAGAGAAGTGCTTGCAGAGATTGAGCCAGTTTAGTACCAGCTGTACATAGGCCATTAAGTGTCTGCAGTATGAGAGATTCGATTTTGTACGAGATTTGATTTTGTGTGACAATGGAAGGTATTACGTTGAGTGTACCAACCTGTAAGTACGTCAACCAATTACCGAGACATTCATTTATTTCTAACTGACCCCTCGAGATTTGGCCATCAATAGATTTTGGCTCCGTTCCTTCAGCCATAGCTGAACTCTTTTAGACAAATCGTCTGATAAAACTCACCGCTGCCTCACGCGCAAACATTTCGAGCACGAGGGAAGCAGACACGATATACAATTAACAACATTCATCGCTGAATATTACAGAAGCAATAACCAGTGGCAAGAGTTGATGCATTGATGCAGCGTAGATCACTTCTGAAAGAAAACAAAAGTAGGCCATACGAAACGACGCTAAATGAGAACCGTTTTTAAATGACAGTATACAATCTTCGAATACTCACACATCTTCCTAATTGAATTAACAATCAAAGGATTGCGTTATCGATTGTCCCGTGGAAAAGTCATAATTTTTCCTATTGACACCGGTGTTGTCCCTCGGACATCCGCCATATGAGAGATACCAGAACTCGGAGCAATTGTGTGTCCCTTGCGCACTGCGCCTTTACTTTTACTCCACTTGTCACCATTCTGCGTGCTAACCTAAACTAGTACTACGAGAAGCTGTCAGATGACGCTATTTGATATTTGGAATGATTTGGAATTTGAATGAATCATTCAGTACAATCATACAAATAAATTTTAAACAATCAAATAATGAAGCCGCCGATCATTAAATGCACCACTCTTCTCGTTGAGGAATCGTGCGAGCATGGATTGAAAGACAAAATTATGTTTTAATAACCCGAAATTTTTATTATTACGTATTAATGTTCCGTCTCTTGTAATTTCAAACAAAGTATCGATATTATGGCTATGCTCGGAATTCTTCCTTTTAAAGAGATGTTGGAACGATAGAATTACGAATACTGATGAGATATTCTATTAAAGACAGCTGATTTTACGGAATTTCGCGTTATTGTTCATTTTCAATTCCTTGAAGTTTAAGTGATTTATTAAAAGTAAAAGATCCTATCAATATTGCTTTATTAAGATCCATGTCGTATTATGTATGCAAAAAATAATGTTCATAAAAGTGAAATGAAATATATTATCAATAATATTGTCAGTGATTCAATATTACTGATACTCAGTATTATTGATCGATCGTGTAGGGCCATCTTAAAAAATTAATAATTTAGTACTAATTTTATATGATTTATTAGTTTTGTAAACATGTATATATGTTTAAAACTCAATTTTCATTTAAAACTCGATTTTTATTTTTAAAAACTGTGCTTTTAATTTTTATCGTCAAAGTTCGATTATCAATAAATATAAGACGATAACTTTAGAGAAGAAAATGTAATTTTACGGCATATCTAAGATATATAGCATTACAAATATGCATACTTATTTATGCAGCATTCATATAACAAAAAATATATTATTCAAATATTTATAATAATAATCATAAATTTATATCAATTAATAAAAATAAATGAGAAACATACGCTGAGTTTTGGTATCAAAAAGTTATTACTTTTATTATCTATATTTTTAAACTACTTATAATTATTTATTTGTTCATATCAATTGTTGGTAATGTCATCGTTCTTCAATTATCCCCGAATCCTTGTATTGTAGTACAAATGTAGTCACGAAAATTTTCCCAGAGCAATTTTTAATAATATCTTGTAGATAATACGAATTACAATACAACCAAAATTATCGCACTGACTATGGATTGCAAAATTTTTTTAGAGAATTATAATAATTAACACAGATATTAATTATAATTAATTATAATTGTAACAGCCTGAAGATCTTATAGAAAAAAAGCAGACGTAACTTTTTCAAAGTATTAATTTGTATTTTCAACCTATCTGTAATTATCATTTTAAAGAAGTGATCTTTCCACAAAAAGCGAAAAATTCGCCCATTTTCGTTGCATTCGATGTTATCACTATGAAAATTTATATGAAAAAGCTATAAATTTTAAAGAGAAAAGTATAAATTCAACAATTAAAGCAAGAAATTTAGTACGGCTGTTTAATTACGTGATCAAATGTTTCAATTTGGAAGTTCAGTTTTCTGGAATTCTATCGATTAACAATATCTTGGACAACAATATATAGGACACTACGGTTTTTTAAATTTCGCTAATTTCTTATTCTAAAAATGCGTCAAGAAGTATCTGTGTAAGAGTGTGCCTCTGTTTCTCGAGTGTCTACGGAGAAGAGGTAAACGTCGCTGGAGGTGAAAGGGGCCCAGGCTTACGTAGATGAAAAAAAAAGACGGTATACGCGAGCAAGGAAGGGAGCGAGACATCGAAGTGGAAACGCGATCGCGCGGAATATCACAGCGGGTTTACATGGAGATGAAGGAGAGTTAGCAATGGATTCGAGAAATGGCAGGGAGCCGAAGGCCCAAAGAGGGGACTCTTAACGGTAAAGCTGCGGTAACCTTACTGGCGACTTTGCGTCACTGACCACGACTGACGTGTTTTTTCCTTGAGCTGATATCCGCGAAGGTAGAGTCCTTCTCTTCAAATTTTGTAGAATTAAGTTTGACTGTTGACCAAAGAAATTCCAGAGTTCCTGATGCGTTTAAGTAACTTTGTTATTTTAGTCAAGAGGCTTTTAATCATATTCGATTATATCTTGAGATGAAGTCTAGAACTCCTCTGAGAGAAGACCAGATTTTCGAAAAATATTTTGATTTGTAGGAATTGTAAATATTTCCATCGAGAGAATTTAAAATTGCGCCAAAGTTTTTGAGATTATTTTAATTTATTGATATCCTTTTGAATGAAATTCTATTTAGATTTATAACAGAAAAATGTATAAATACAATTACATTGTCCGACATGGATTTTAGAACTGGATAAAGTGATTCTTATAGATTCTTATAGATTTTTTGTTGTTGAAAATTTTTTATTATGGATTTAAATTTCCTTTTTTTCAGTGTAACTGTTTCTTCTTTTATAAAACAGCATAGTAGTTGTCTTTTATACATTTTTTTTACTAAAGACAAATCCATAAATAAAATACTTTAGCTCAAAGGTATCGAAAAATGCCATTTTCAGCACTATTAGGTCAATTTTCTCAAAAACGTGACAGAACAATTTTATTTACAGATTCATTTTCAACAACACTGTCTATAAAAATTATTTTATCTCATTCGTAGTCTAGAAAAATAGTCTTATATTTGTCGGACAGTAGTCATTATTATTA
>Ga0157364_1000165_pt1 | contig 33701 bp, 15 predicted proteins | sample AttsexASBM2_FD_111476 | JGI IMG/M metagenome (GOLD analysis project Ga0157364, IMG submission 111476) | Fungus gardens microbial communities from leaf cutter ant in Ribeirão Preto, State of São Paulo, Brazil - Atta sexdens ASBM2 | ecosystem: Host-associated > Fungi > Mycelium > Unclassified ...
ATATATATATATATATATATATATATATATATTGTATATTGGATCAGTGCAAAAGTTCATGCCCGGTTTATTATTCAAACTTCAAACAGCTGCTATTTTTGTTAAAAATAAAATAAAATCTAAATCTTACTCTACTTGATAAGAGAATTTAAGAATCTATTTTTTTAAATTATGATGGTTTTGATACAGTTGTGAGCAATCAAAGTCAAAATATTCATTTTATTTAATTTGTAACAATACAGTAACAAAAAATTGTAGGAACATTTTTGAAAATGATTTTGTAAGGAAAGCTTTAAGCTTTTACGTTAGAGAATCGAAAATTTTCTCAAATTTTTTTTGGGCACGCTACAGACCTACAAAATAAAAAGAAAATTTTTCATTTTTTTAATTCGTAGTTTTTTATATGTAAATATTATAAAACTCACATAAACTCAAAAAATATAGTAACCATTCGAAAGTAGAGAGAGATTTTAAGCTTCAAACCCTTTTTTAAAATTTAAGTTTCGTTTATTTTTAACAAAATTGCAGCTGTTTGAACTTTGAATAATAAATCGGGCACAAACTTTTACACTGATCCAATACATATATAACGATTCTCTCTCTCTCTCTCTCTCTCTCTCTCTCTCACTCTCTGAAATCATTAATAAGAGGGAAAACAAAAAAGGCTATTTCTTATTAATATAATGTTTGTTTGTATTATTATTGTATTATAAAAGAATATATAGAATATATACGAAATTTAGATTTAAAATAAAACTTTCTTTTTTCTTATTTTTATGATTATATTAATGTTTTTTAATTTTTATTATTATTATAAACTGAAAACGCTTACCTTTCTTTTGCATAAAGATGTATAAAAGTGTTTTTTTTTTATTACATTAATTATTTTGATTATTGTATGAATTTAGAACAGTTTCGAATATTATATAGTTCGAGAATTAAATTTAGTTTATCATTTCGATCTTTCTTTTCTCGTTATGTTTCAATACAATCGATCATGCTGTTCGCGCGGACTCGACCTGCTAATTCTTTATGATCCTAATCGAAACCTAAACCCGTGGCATTTTTCAGGCTACCGTATGGCTTGATTGAGCCTCGGTGAAAAGCATTCGATTTATATAGGGGATATCTTGATCGGCGGACGAAGGAAGAATGTACCTTCATTAAGGAAGCCCGGACGTACATGGTTTCGCTTTCGGTTCGGATCTCGGGCCAATAATCACATTTTTTCGTAGAAACATAGGAGTCCCAGGAATTATCTGAAAAATTTATTCAATCACGCCGGCATAACGCAAGACACATATATGAAGCGGATTCGTCACAAGAACAGAAGCTACTCCTTCCCTCAACTATTGCGAAATTTAAGATGTATTCCCTGAATATAGAATGTATAACAGAATAATTATAATTAATCGATAAAATTATATATTTGATCAAATGTGAATAAAATAATCTTATATAATTATTTTGATGATTTAATAAAGTTTATTTTCAAATCGATATCTAGTTAAATTTTTAAATAAAATTATTGTTTTTTCTTTGTACTTGTATTTAATAGCCTACTCAACAAGTCTTGTATATTATATATTTTATCCGACCATCGTACTAGAATTTTTACTATCGTAAGTAAATAATGATAAAATATATTGTGTAACATAATTAAATAATTAAGGTCTTATCTTCATAAATATTGTATTAACTGATATACATTCTATATCGTCATTTCATTATTTGCATTATTTCAATTTTTATAGGATTTATAGATCGTGTTTATGTTATAAATTAAAAAAAATTTGGTTACTATTAACTGATCAGATCGCTTTTAAAGAATCAATAAAAAATAACCATCATAGCAGACAATTAAGATTATTGTTTAGATGATCTAATCATTTCCTACCTGAACTATATTGTAATCGCGCGTATTATTGTACTTTAAATCTCCTCCAAAAAGTCGTTCGAGATTTCGTTAGATCTCGACCTTGAATAGTCACAGTCAGTGTTTACAGATAAACGGGGTCATCAAGTTCACGAAATGACAGACAACTCAGACAGATGAGTACAAGCTTATGTGGATAAGATAAGAAACGAGGTTCAAAAATTATACTCTGAGAAAGCTAAACAAGATTTTTTTTATGCATCTTTATTACGTTTAATATGACATGCGCACAAATATTGCATCTTACATCTGGCTGCTATTGACTGAAATGTCAAATATAACCCAATAGGTCACCGTATACATCATTATAATAATGACTGTAGTCACGATCACAACGGAGACATCGGGATAAAAATAAAGATTATGCGAAACTATGTAACGGTAATAATAGCAGCAAATAGTATAAAGCAATAAAAATGATAATAGGGATAATAAAAGAGATGATTTATGCTTAAACTCTTCCAAAGAAGGTACATCAAGATATATTAAATTTCTAAAGAAAATAAAATGTAATTTCGAATATCTATGTCTTGTTTGGAGAAAAGTCGATCATCGCAGAATTTATTGTTAAAAAAAGAAAAGAAATAAGGTAAATGTTCCAATAATAATGCAAAATGTGTCAGTGAACAATCAATTATATTTGTAATTATTAAGATATTTGTTTATAACAACAAGACAAAGGTAAATTAAAACGAAGAAATTAGATTATCTCGTATCAAAATAAATAATAAAAACATATAATTTTGATTGCAAGTTATTGGAAAAAATTGTTTATTTCAAATATCACAGGCACAATCATATTTTTACTAATCTTTTTACTATTTCGAATAAAACATAGGCTAGTATTCATAATCGGATCTTATATTTAGGATCTTCTTAAGTACAATCTTAACATTATCATAAATCAACCAGAGAGATTGATAGTCTATTCTTATTTCAACTGTTAGTAATGTTTTAAGATGCTAATACAATTTTCTGATTGGCTTATTACATTTTTAAATATATCTGTGAATACTAGTGTTTTATACATTTTCGAATTCTTTAAAATATTGTAATGTATTTATCTAAATACATATTTGTTATGATTATGAGATTATTAAAAATTAAATTTCAAGTTTTAGTTTAATTATTATTGTATAATCAGTATATGATATAGTATATCAACAAAGTTTTATACATTATCTTATACATAAATATTTTATACTTATAATTATATATAAAGTACTTAACTATCTTAACTATCTTTTCTTTGATTTATAAATATATTATTATTTTTTAATTATCGACAAAACAAAATTTCATGTGGATATCGATTCCTGTTGTAATGCTACTAATTATCAATCAATAATAATATAAAAACCGATGATATCTTCTGATTAATTCAGTTATTAGGATATTTATCTTAGTTCAAACGACGAGAGAAAGAACTACAATGCACTTTTCAATGCAAATACGATGTACTCATCGCGCGCATCAATATATACGGAGGCGCAGGAGAAACATTGTCGGCTTGTAGCTGTCGTCGGCCACGGAGAGCACTCCGTTAGTTCGAGAGCCCGTTGTGTCTGGCTAACAAGTCGACCCTCGTGGCCCCTCGAGGGTGGTCGGCCCCCGGGAGGTCTCCCGATCACGCGCCCGGTATCGGCTACTCGGACACGCCCGCGGTCCGTCATCCCATCATCTACGTTCGAGCGGCCGTGCACGACACAACGTGCCCTCGCCGAAGTCGAAGAGAGAGAACGCGAGGCCGAGAGGGTTAGCAACCAAAAGAAGAGAGTGTGCCACGGGTACCCACCGCGCAGGAGATAGGATAATGTTCCGCTATTTATACGATGCGGCCCACTTCTCGGGCTGCTTCCAGCCACCCATGAAGAGCAAAGTCCCGAAGAAGAACCGCGATGATGGCTCGCGGACTGACCGATTGACATGCCATTGCGATCGTGCAACGGCTCAATTAAATCCGATGGTACATTCGCCGATATTTGAACGTGGATGATGAATGAAATCGATATTAGAATAGGAATTTCATAGAGATCGCATTCACTCTCGCGAGTGTTATTTTTTCAGCTTATGAATGCACAACTTTTTCTGTATGAAATAAGACTACGTTTTGTTATATGAATACAATGAACTAACCAATATTGAGGGATAAATTTGAGAGATTGTACCTTATATGTTTTCAGTTTTATCAAGAGTTTATTAAATGTGTCGAATGTTTATTAAAACAGTGCTGCAGTTTAGATATCAAATCTATACTTTCTTTGTCTCCCAGTAAAAATCAACTAAAAGTAATAACAATGTTATCTAATTAAATAAGAGAAATAATATTTTCAATTAAAGGATCTTAATGTTTGAATAAATCTGTGCAAATTTATATACATATCTGATTCTGCAAACTGCGTACAGAAATCTTTTTCGATCTTGAAATATAATAAGCAGAGTAATAATACTGATCTGATTCATCCTGGTTGAAGCAATGATTTTCGCAATAAATTGTTTGCAGATTAAAATTAACATCATTATTAATATTCTTAGATGCTTATTAGCATAAAAAATTATTAAATTGACAAGCAATTTAATAAATGACATTACTACTCTAGATCAGCTTATGATTGCATTTTAAGACCGAAAAAGATTTGGCGTGCGGTTTGCAGAATTAAATATGTATATCAATTTACATACAAAGTATATGGAAATATGTAAATAACACGAAAATTCATTTTGACTGAATACAGAATTTTTCTTATTTAATTCGATTTATTTTCATCGGTGTCCAAATTCGTATCATAATTGTTTATCGATGTTGTAATTGTACATTCTTTCAATAACAATAAAACTGTTATGTAATATGTACTGTATTATATTACATTTATATTATTGAATATAAAATTATAATATAATGTCATTTTTAGTTGATGTTTACTGGATTAACATTATAATACAAAAGTGGCGCATTGATGAAGTCATCGAGTAAAAGAATTGGAAGGATTAAAAGCAGAATTGACGCGCGACAGCCGCCTTCTAGCATCCCACGATGTTTGAGAGAAAAGCTGCGTTACGCCCAACAAAAAAGCCACGATGTTTCCCACGTGATCCGCCGAAGCGAGGGAGGCCGAGTTCACCCTTTTGCAGATTGCGAGTGCTCATTGTTTCACGGAACAATAATAACCCGCTGCTCGCAATAATAATCAGCGCGACAAGTGTGCGAAAACTCGACGACGAGAATTGCAAGGAGTCAGAAAGAAGAGCAGTAAAGAAAGAATGAGAGAGAGAGAGAGAGAGAGAGAAAGAGAGAACAAGAGAGAGAGAAAGCAAAAAAAAGATGAAGAAAAAAGAAAAAAACGAAGAAAAATATATGAACATGAATTTACAAAATTTAAATACTTATATAATAAAGAAGTAGAATCAAGAAATTTTTAAACAAAAAAATAATATGCAGAAACATTAATGCTTTTACTTCTTTGCAGTCTGAATGGTCTACTAAAAAATTAATATTAATTTGTGAAAAATATGTTTAAGATATAAAACATCACACTTTTGTTCCATGTCTACAAATTGTTTGCTATATAAACATAAAGAAAATAGGAAAGGAAGAAAAGAAAAAGCGAGAAAAGGAGATCGAGAAAAAAAAGGAGAAAGAGAGAGAAGAAAAGAACTATAAGGGAGATGCGAGAAGGAGAAAGAGGAGGAGGAGGAGAAGAGGAGAGACGGATGGATCATGTAGGGGGTGGCGCACAAAGACTGCGCAAAACACACAAACAGGCGTATTACAATAATGGCCGTGCGTGTTGTACAAATACGATATCGGCTTGAGGGGTCCACTGCACGGGCACGTGACCCTCTCAAAGGGCTCGCATAACGAACACCCCCGACGGCGAGGCACCCCCGTCGAGTCGCTCGTGTTCCGCGACCAGTTAGCGGGGGTTAACTTACAACCCTGCGGCTAACACGCTTGTCTCGACCCCTGAGAGTTAGCTTTTTTCTCGTTTTATTATGCTTTTTTCCCTTTTTTTCTCCCTCGTCGCGTCATTGTGACGATTACTCGGTAATTTCGTCCGTTTTTCGCGTTTTTGGGGGACAAAAATTTACGGCGCGCATTGCGCCATTGTAATTTGGACCTTCATTAGAAGCAAGTTGGTAGATTTAAGTTGATAATGACGTTGTAACGTGATAATGAATTCGCCGAGCAGAATCTCAAATAATTCACCCTAGGAGACTACTTTTTACTATTAATTTTTTGTTTCAGAATTACAAAAATTGGAAACGAGATGAAGCATGATAGTTCGATCTTTTATAGGAATCATAAAAAAAAAACTTATTAGTCAATTAAATATTATTTTGATAATTAAGCTGTTTCCGAAATTTGAATAAATTACTTTTATATTGTTACAATTATTATGAATATAATTAATAAATAAAATTTTTTTTCTAAGAGAGTAAACTATTTATGTTATAGACACACATAAATAATTGGCATTCTATAAACGTTCTATAAGTTTTCGCTTTTAGTTTAATCATTTGCGTAAGTCGATTGTCTTCAACTTTCTGTTATATTAAATAAATTCAGAAGATTAATTATATTTTTGATTATCATCTTTATAATACTTAATTATAGTTGTCTTTATAATACTTTATAATACTTAATTATATATAGTTAACTTTGGCGATTCATTTGCAAGCGCCGGACAATTAATTTCGCGACGATACGCTCGCATGGGAAAATTTCATGCATCGACTCGATAGGCGAGTATTCATTCTCATTAATAACTGTCCGCATCTTCGGCCTTTATCGTTCGTATTTTATCGAGGGCTTTTTACATATTAGATTTCCATAATAATAAAGAGAAACGATATCGATGACGTCGTCAATACGTTTCGCATAGTTGACAATTCGTAAGGGAGGAACGGCGATTCGAATGAACTAGTAAGGGCGTGTAATAGAGGGTGTATATTCGAAAACTATTATGGGTACGTCTCATATACTTCGACACGTGCTGTTGCAAGTTGTAAATCACTTGTGTGTGTGTATTTCCCGTTAAGTTCAGCCGCAGACAGGAATTAAGGAGACAAATGGACAAAGAAATTGTTTTTTAAAACTTCATCACATTTCTTAATTAGTTTTGTAGATTAATTATTTCCTAACTAAATTATGTATAAGAATAAAAAATTTCTTGTCTCTGAAAAAAATTGTACGAATTTCCACATTTGCAGAATTTGTTTATAACTGATTTTGTACAGAAACAAGTCACCAATATGAATTATTTTTATCACTTCTTTAATCATCTAAATTCTAAATAGATCATGTTTTTATCAGTATTAATAAGATAAGAGAAATGCAAATAATTAGTTTCCAAAAAATAAGGATGTCTCTTCGGTGACTTTCTTCTAATATTTAATATTTTAATGAAATTTATTTATGTTAAATTGATTGAAAAGAAATAATATTTTAAGAGAAAAAGGAATAGAATTTTTTAAGAAGAATTATTAAAATATATTAGTTTTATAATGATGGTTTTCTAATAATGTACTTAGTTCTTTTTATGAAAGAATGGTTTTATATAGGCACATATTGCGGTATGTCTAGTTTAATTATGCGTCAATATTTTAGATTACGACTGTATTTCGATTGCTGTCAGAACAGTGGATAAGTACTTTGTCAGGTAAGGCCTGTATTTACACGACTGACACAAAATTGATGTGTGAAGTACGCACTTGTGCCTGACAGGGTGGCCTTCGACTAAAACGACATGAAGTCGGGGTAAAATCTATTATCTCTCAATATACCCAGTTTCTGTTTATAGAAAAATCATTAGGAGATAAAATTAATCTTAATTCGAAGAAGTTCTTTAATAAAATAAAACCAAATCTCTATTATAAAAAATTCATATTTTATAAAACTAACTGCGGTTTGCTTTATTTTTTTTTAAGTGAAGGCAGTGGAAATAATAATATATTTTAATTTGTCGTACGGAGATTGAAAATAAAAATAAAACAAATTTTAGCAATTGAAAAAAAGATTATAAGAAATAAATATAAGTTAATCAACGACTTTTCTAAAATTTAAGAACTGCAATCCGATGACATCAGGCGCTGTAGGAATATCTATTCCACGGCGCAAGTTTCAGATTAAAAGAGGAATTATGATATTGCAGATATTCCAGCAAAATTATTATATTGCACATTCATATTTTTTTTTCCAAATTTTAAATTTAAATATTTAATAATAATAAATATTAAAAAGCATTAATTTTTGAAAAATAAAAATTTTTAATAAGATTAAAAATTAGTCATTTATAATATTTATAGTATTTATTTACAGTATTAATATAAATATTATAGTATTAATATAATATAAATATTATATAATTATAAATCGTCGTTCTTTTTCCATACTGTTTACTTTTGAGAAAAGCGACAGACGATGTAACTTTTAGTCGAGTTGTAAGAACCCAACAGAAGGTAAGAACGAAAGCTAGATTTTATATCGATTATAGTCAAAAGTGTATCTTCTGTAGTTAACTCTTGCACAAATTATACCATTTGATGATATATGAATAAAAGTCTAAATCTGCCGATAAATTCTTTTGTTTACAAATGAATGTATAAGCAAAATACAATTCTGTGTATTTAATTGCAAACGAGTAATTATAAATCATACAATATAAAAGAATCAAAAATTATTTTAAAGATAAAAAACAATTATATTTTTAATAGATATGTAAAATATACAATAATTTTCTATACCTGTAAAAAAGTATGTAAATACTTTACATTAAGTGACAGAAGTATTATAAAATAACTTCTTTAACTTAAACTTTACAAAAGTGTACAGAAGTATATATAAGAAAAATAAAAAGAGAGACAAAGAAAATGCTGAATGTACTTTATATAGCTTGGTTACTTGATACAATAAAGAAGTGTTAAATACGAAGCAGATACTTCATATAATATTTTGAAAAAAGATATATTATTTTTTTTTAACAACACTAAAACTTTTACTGTGAATTAAAAGGGAATAAAGAAAATTTTATTGACGAGAAAGTTTTATTAAACATATTCCAAATATTCTCGTATTTTGTCCGTCTTGTATAGTGCCGTGCATAAATTCAAAGCCGTCGCACTTGAAGTGTCCAAAAACAAACAAACAACAAGTTAAACAAATGCAAATCGCATCTGGCATGTGGCCAATATCAGTAATCGATTTTGTAGCCCGCGATGCCTTTTAAGAAATTCAGACCAAAGTTCTCCATCTATCAAGTTTGCATTACTATAATCGAAGCAAGATATTTGCCACAAAATGCGAATCCGCTGGTCATCGTTAAAGTTGGAAATCGCAAGAGAAGGACAGTATTACGTAAGAAGACTGACAATCCTATTTATAATGAGGTGAAGTTATCCAATCTATCAAAACTAATTTATATGAAACGTTCGTCTTGAAATTATAAGTTAGAATGGATTGACTGGACAGACATCTGTACAATCTTTGAGTACTAAAATATTAAAATCTTTGTTAACTTAGTTCTTAAAACTTAAAACTGAAAGTTTAAAGACTTTAGATTCGTTTCCAGAATTCTTGAGTTCTCTAAATCTTGTAGATTGTAGATATGTATATAGGATACGTGTAGGACATGTTTATATATAGGAACTTATATATATTTCTAAACTTAAAATAGTTTTGAAATTTTTAGACTCCAATTTCATAAATTAAAAATTAAATTTGTCTATTTATTTTAAAACATTCGCAATTTGTAGTTAAAATGACATCATAAATTATTAAAATTTTAGAAACTTATCAAGTTATGCAGTATTCTTGCAGATATGAATCTTTTAAATTCAAGAATTTAGAGTCTAGATCAAGATTGAAGATTCTGTATTTTAAGCTCTCCTGAAATTTTTCTGACATTTAACTTTCGGAATACTATGTGCGTGAACAAAGATATTCTATTCATGTGACTTACATATTTACCTTTTGCCTTTTAAATACACAGTACTTCGTATTCGACTTCACATGCAGTTTGGACAATCTGCTAAACACGAGAATCACGATAGCAGTCTATCTGCGCAGCTTTGTTCGGCTAAAGTTTCATGGAAACACTTCCTTCGAAGTTGCCACAGTATGGGAACAACCAGGTTACCAAAAAGAAAAATGAAAAGAGAGATAAAGAAAATGCGGATGTACTTTATAGCTTTGTTACTGATACAGTGAATTAAAAGGAAGAGATAAATTCTTTCTAAGTGGCAAACAGCTTAAGGGAATTGGAAGGTCATAATGCTTGAAAATTGTATTTACTTTAACAATTTTTTTATGAAAAACTGAATAAATAAATAACAGCAAAGTTTTGAACTATATATATATATATATATATATATATATATATAACAAATAAAAAATAGAAAAATATATTCTTTTAAAATACAAATATAAATATACGATATATGTATATGTATATAACTACACTGTTAAAAATATTATAAAGTTTAATATATTTTTTATTTACACAGGTTGAATTTAATTTCATAACATTACATTAAATTTAATTGTTACTCAATTGTTACTGAAATGTATATTTGTGTAACATGTACATAAAATTTAACTTTTTATAAAATTTACTTTTTGTAAAATTTTGTGAATTTAATGTACTTTCATAAAATTTTATTTGAATTTGCATTACAAAAAAATTTAATACATACAGTCATTATATAACTACTACTGTAACTTAGTTTCCAGTTAACCCATTCATTACTTTTTTATGAAAGACTTTTCATAAAAAAGTTCATAATCACAAGCTTCCTTTACATGTTACTTGAATTCATAACAAAATTTCTGATAGTGTAAAATATACTCTATTTCTTTTTCGAGATCGTGGTTTTGTAATGATATCTCTCTTTGCGGTAATCCGATTATGATGCATTTTAGCTTAGAAGTGTTCAGAAGACTTGCCGCTGAATCCGGTGAATCATGAACAATGCCGTTAAAATATTTCATTTTACGAGACTAATTCTTTAGTGTAAAAAAACCAAACAAGAATTGAATTTCTTAAAATAATTGCTGTCACTCTGCTAATTTTTATTTGATTTATTTTGTAGTGAATTATTATCAGATAACGGAAATCTTCCGAAGATTTTTAATTAAAATCGGACTACTGAAAACTATCATTGTGAAACAACTAAAAAGAAACGAAATATACTTTCGTTATATATATATGTGTGTGTGTGTGTGTGTGTGTGTGTGTGTGTGTGTGTGTGTGTGTGTGTGTGTGTGTGTGTGTGTGTGTGTTTTGTGTATGTGTGTGTGTGTGTGTATAGTACATTTATATTTGTTAATAAAAAATATTTTTTTCTATTCTTTATATGTATATTGCATAAATGTTACTCAAACTAAGTATTTGTCAATAAGAAACTATAATTACTAGTAACTAAACTAAATACACATATATCGTATACGATTTTATTTGTCAGTAAAGAATATATTTTTTGATTTTATGACTTGTATGTCGTAGGACTCAACACATTTTCGCACATTTCTTCAATTACTTATACAAAATTATCAATGATTTCGACCCTCCAATTACCTTAATTATCTGAAAAGTATAAGTATTTCTGTTTACAAATAAAAATGAAGAAATATCTTAGATATCAGAGAAACTTTTCAGAAATTAAGAATACGTTCGACTTATCAAAGCATCGAAGAAGCACTTTCAAGTTGTATGTATTGCTTTTGTGTGTAGATCGTCAATACTATCATAAGTGGGCTGTGTTGACAGATCCAAAGGATCTGACGGCGGGTCCAAAGGGTTACGTAAAGTGCAACATCTCAGTGAACGTCAAGGATGAGAAAGTCAAGGTGCATCCAGAAGTATTAGATGAAGACGATATCGAAGGGTAATTTCTCCTAAAAGATAAATTTCCTGACCATCGACATATCCGTAATTTACACCGAGTGGCTTATCAGAATTTCCATTGTTTGCTTGAATTTCGCGCTTGAACATAGGAACCTGCTGCTTCCTATCGGTGGTGAGAAACTGCCGTTCAGGCAACGTGCTCGATACGTTTTCATTGTTTATCGCGCCGACGGTTTACCCGACATGAGCAGCTTGTGCAGAAAAACCGATTTCGAGAACATTAATCCCTACGTGCAAATATCATTCGCTGGAATGAAGGTATAAAAGAGTTCATTGTAGGACTCTTATTTTCACGCGGAGATAAAATTTTAAAACGTCTTTAATTCTTACGAGAATAAATATATAACGTTAGGTGTTTAATGCATAAACTTTGCTACTACCGACGAGAAGTATTTATTTAGAGAAAACACGGACTTACACGGCCGAACCAAACGATTACAGGTTGTAGTGTTTTCAGGGAACAACGAGTGAAGCATGGCAAACCTACTGTCCGAAATTCTACGAGGCCATAATTTTCAAGGAGATGTTTCCTGTTCTCTGCCATCGTGTGAGAATCACTATAAAACACCGTATCGACAGTTGCCGGACTTGCACCGTAGCAGTACATATCCTGGATACGACAAAGATCTCGAATTCCGGAGAGTATGGTGAGATCATCAAATGATTCTCTTTCGTTGTCAAGAATAAAAAATGGCGTAATATAATTTGTTTCCGGAAAGTAAAGTAAATTTGGAATAAATAAATATATTTACATAGGTACACTGAGAAAAAAAATTTGTGATATTTGTGACTAACTGATTACATGTTATTCATAATTATGATTATTACTTCTTTAATGTTAGTAATAATAACTTATGTATAACTTTTATGTATAAGTACGTAGAGCTTTATCAATAAATATATATATCAAGTTGGTACCGAAAATAGTTGAATTAAATACAGTTAAATTATTGTAGTTGCAACTATTTTTTTGTAATAATAACTGTAATTTATAGTCACTTTCAATGCCAACCTAATATATTTGTTGATAGAACTGTACTATACATATGTAGTTCTATCAATATTATAACAGCAACATTATAACTCTTAACATTATAACAGGAAAAATTATGATAATTATAATAAGTTAAGCTTTTCATTTTTATACTTATTTCTGTTATAATAATTGTATTTATATTTCTAGAAAGATATGTAGTTTAAAAAATACTTAATTAACATTAAAAAAAAGACAATTAAATTGTAACCACTTTTTTCTTTCATTTGTGTCTTTATCCCCCCCGTCTCCCAATATCTCCAATATCTTTACTCCAAATACGATAAATTGTTTACGATATAGACATATATTTTAAATATTTTTATATTACGATAAAGTCTGATAAAAAGATAAATATTTACACAAATAAATTTCCAAGTATAAAGTTCGAGATCAATCCTTTATTATTGTCATTTAAACGCACGCTTACTAATATGTACAAAGTTCAAGTAAATGTTAGAAAGTAATAAAGAAAGAGTGCGACGTGAAAAATTGCAAAAGGTAGCATTTCCTGCCAACAGGATTCCTGCCGACTTACGGGCCGTCTTTCATCCACTTTTATGGATCCGGCTCCGTAGAAAAGAACGGCTGCTCGGGCAAATGCTTGACGGCAATGCCTTTGTATCGCGGAAGGGTGCTTCTGTCGCTGAAAACTGAAATGGATGACCCAGAATCATCTTCCGGAATCGGAGTTGAAACCATTCCAGCATTTCCCATTATTGAAGTGATTAGATTTGTTGCTATGCTTTTGCGACAATTTATTTTATTTATAGTTAAAATTTAATATATTTTTCTTATAAAAAATTGGTTTTCCGCAACAATGACTTTTATAATCCTACAAAAATTTCTAACATTAAATTAATTTATTTTGCTATATTCTTAACCCTCAGTACTCTCCATACCCACAAAAGATTAACGTAACTTCCCCGATTTTCAGACGTTTTTTCCGATCACTTTTCATTTATTGCAAAATATCTTTTGTGCTATTTTAAACTTTCTAACTAAAAAATTTTCTTTTTCTCAGTCTTCAAACAATGTAAAAAAAAATAGTAAAAAGGTAAAATCGATGCACTACAATCTGAAATACAAGCAAAAGAAAACAAATACACATTACAAATACCCGGATGTGGGTAGATGGAGACTTTTTTGAGATGTGGGTACTGAAGATTAACAAATATAGTAAAACAATGCCTAAAATATTTTTGAAATCTAATTTATTCTAATAGATTCTAATAAATCATTTCTTTTTAATTAAAAACAAGAAATTTATGCTTTGATTGAATAAAATGTAAAAATTTATACGGAATTAAAAAAATTACAAATACTGAAATAAAATAAAATAATTCCTTAGAATTATTTGTAATAAAAGAATTATGAAAACTTATATTTAAAAAATGTAGAAAAGCTTATGGTTGACTGAGGAATATCTTTTGGTCGGAGTACTATACGACGTGTGTTTGATCGACCGTTCTAGATTTGGATCGAAACTAATCAGCTTTGAATTGAGTCTGGGAAACGCGGGAAATCGGCAATTCTCGCACAGTCAGTGCATAGAAATTAATAACAACCAATCAGGTGCTCTATAAATTTTTATTCTTGCCCATCTCATTATTGCGTCCGCAAAAAAATTTTAACACTAAATGTGACTGTAAATGGAAATGGAAATGAGAATTTAGGGGAGACAATTTGTTTCAAATACCCAGTATTTTTCTTTCATCTACCGCAAATCTAGCAATGCAGTCGCCATCGATTGCGATTTCTACAGGGTGGTTCCCGATAAGAGAGATAAATTTTCGGGTGGAAGAGACGACTGTTTTAAGGTACAAAATTTATGTTGCGCAACCTACTACTTTTCCTCTATCTGCAACGGCATCTCTACAGATTTGTCGCTGTTGGTTACAGTCACTCTGTATTTGTCTCATGTGAATTACGTTTTTAACGTCAACGCAAGATGGGAAGCAGAAAGTCACATTTAGCATTGAGACGTGCGATAAAAATATTCTTTTATTCGTTTACTTTTGCCTTCAGCAGAAATCGAATTGAAAAAGCGAACGAACTTCGAGAGTCAATCAACCCCGCGAAGGACCGGCACCTTGGACAGCAAATATAATTATATACCTTTGGGATCCAGAAAGCCTTGTTTATGTGTGAGATCTTGGTGGCCAAATTTGGAATGGAGGATGAATAACAACAATAATCTTCGTTACATTTCTAATTTTTTGGTATATTGCAATTAGGTGTTATTAAAAATGCGTAAATTTTTAATTGGAATAGATTTAAAATATTATTTTGAAATTACATTATAAAAATTATGATGAATTACATTATTAAAATTTTACTTTAAAACTAAACTACATTATTAGAATTATAGCATATTAATTTTTTAAATATTAATTTCAATATAATTAAAAATTATAATTATTTTATTAAAATTTATTCAATAAATTCATTTTTTAATAAATTGATTTTAATTTTATTAATTTTATTAAAGTTAATTTTAATAAAATTAATACACTCTAATTAGTTATTATTAAATTCTTATTATTGTTATTACTTATTTTAGTTAAATATTTACTAAAATCAATATAATTTTAAATAAATTTTCAAACATCTTAACGTATTGGAATTATTTAACGCCAAATACAGTTTGTATGAATTAGGAAAATTATAAATCATTTGAATCTGATTTTAGGAAACAAAATTAGAGAAACTGGAGGCTCTTATAGTTGTTGAGAATCCTATAGCTTTCGAAGTTTACAATGAAACGATTCGCACATTAAAAGCTCACTGTGTGCGATATTTAGATGCTTTGGACACTAACAAATATGAATCCAAAGGAGTAACCACTAAACTCGATCGTCATCGTATAAATTTATGCCGTAAAAATGTCGAAGATGTACTTACAAGGATTAAGATCAACGGTGAACTTCCTAACAACAATTACATGAGGATTGCGATGATTCATGCGTATTATTATTTTAAAAAATTGAGGAATCTATGCGATGATGTAAGTTAACAACGTAGCTTCTACAAGAAAACATAAAGTTAAAAGAGAAATGACGCAAATCTTATTTCTTAACCTTTTGTGGGCTAAATTTGAGATCTTGTCTCCTCTTTTTTTTTAAAGAAATTGCTCGCTTAGTTTTCTTTGAAGCTTGATCTATGAATAATTTAATCATTTATTCGTGTCTGAGTGTCAAAAATAAAAAATTCAGAACACTTAATACACTTAGTACGATGGAAAAAAGATAATTAACACAAAGCTCGATTTGAAAGTGTTTAGTAATATCAAGTTTTCGCTTTATTTAAAGCTTTCGGTGATAAATATTGATTTCCAAATTGACAATCAAATTATGAACCTTATAATGCTTTAAATCCTTCTTTATGGAGATTACACAATCGGCGGACAATATTTTTTCATTAATTACACAGTGTGTAATTAATGTATATTTTATTATAAAATTAATAATTAATAATTAAATGTTTATTAAATATTTATTATATATTATTTATTCATTTCAAATAAAGAAAATATTTATTATTATAAACATTTATATGGTGTTTATTTAATAATATTTATGTCACATCAATAATTTTGTAATAATGATCTAAAAAGAAATTTATTTAACATTTATTTAATATTAATTTAATATTTGTGTTACATTTATAATTCATTTGCAGTAATGGTTTGAAGAGATATATATATATATATGCACATTAATCCTATATAAAAGTTTGTAGTTATCATATCTATATTGTTATCATTATGTTTTTGTCTGTACATTATTGTTTAGCTATTTACTCAAAGTTTTACATTTAATAAGATTTATTTTTTACATGCATTTAAAAAAATTTTGATAGTAATTAAAGTGCTATTGTAAAATCATATACTGGTAATGGATAACTATTATGGCAAATCGATATGTTAAAGATTTCTTCTAGATATTTTATCTTTAAATCAATTTCAATCTTACATGATAGATCATTTGATATATCGTTCAATCAGCCTCAACATAGTCTTCCGGATGTTTTTGTCTGGATGATCGCTGGCTCGAAGCGAGTCGCTTACTCGCGTCTGTCAGCCGAGCAGATCGTCTACTCTGAGGAAGCGACTAAAATGGGCGAGAAATGCGGTCGGCGAATCAATCTGTTCCCCAGGAATCCGGACGACGAAAGCGAGCCTGTCGAATACAGCGCCTGCAAAATCGAGGCATTTTTGTGGCTCGGCAACGCGAGGTACGCCGCTGCGTGTTGGAGTGCAATTCCGCCGGGATACGAGATCGATCACGGCAGAAATGTCGACACGTTCCCGAAGTACATCGAGTACAATCAGTTCTCGGTAAGAGACGAGTGAAAAGATAGCGACAGGGCATTACGATGCACGAAATGCACAAATTGATCGCGAGCGTTACATTTGATTTCAAGAGAAATCAGATTGACACGTCTCGACAGATATTAAGGATGTTTTTGCCTATATCAGCTAAAAATATCAGTAAAAAGAGCCAACATCAACAAAAAATTTTTACCATAAATACATTGCCTCGAAATCAATTAAAAAAGACCAAACAACAAGTAATTCGGCTTATAATTTACAGCGAAATAATTACGTTTTGCTATAATAAATAATTTTTAAGTAATAAATGTAAGTGAATTTAAATAAACTTTGCACGATTTATTAGAAGTTTATTAGTATATAAAAGAATTTGAATTAATTCATAATGCTACAGCTTGCAAATAAATACAAAACGTGATTTTATATAAGAATTAAAACAAATAAAGAAATTAAATAAATTTTAACCAATAAGAGAACAGTCTTCAAATTTTATATAATATTCAGATAATAGAATAATGTATAAAATTTTTATATTATTGCTAATGTTCTCGAGATATGACATATATTGTTCAATTTTTAATTTTAGAAATATCAACGTTTCTCACTTATTAAAAGAAAATGAAGGAAATAAATTATTATAAAAATAAAAATGTAGTAAAAAATCAAACATTAATGAAGGACATAATTATTGAAAAATAAAGAATTTTATCATCATACTTTTTACAAAAACATGTGATATAAATCTAGAAAATAAAAATGATCAATGATGACTGCTCATGTTATTTCTAATTTAAATTGTAAATTGAAACGCGTGTAAAAATGATATACCATGAGATACTGCTACCTGAAAAAGATATATTGTGATCGTTACAGACGTTTCAGTTGAGAGCTCACATATTCCAAGGTCACTTTGACCCCGGAATGGATGCTTCCGGCTTGTTGGATTTGTATATACAAGTCGTGTTTCAAGGATACACGGCTTCCACACGGGTGAGTTACGTTCAACATTTTAACGGAACGTGCAAATTTCACTTTCCCAGTTTTTGAATCTTTAAAATATGAAATTTCGAGCGAGATATAACTCATCCGCCGAGTATCGTGGCATTCTATGTCATCGTAGTGATCATGCTATGCATGCATACACGGTCAGGATGCCGTGAAATTTCTGCGGTGTGTATTCCTATGACATTTCACTTGAAACGCGCGAGAGTAACGACCGATGTAATACGAGCGTGATTAATGTTGCACGCGCAACATTTCGTTCCGTTCGTTCGCTATATATGAGAGTGACAAATATTAAAATTTACTGTTTGTTGCGACTGTATTTGCTACTTAAAAGCGTTATAATACCGCTTGATTTGAAACCGATTCGTTCCATATTAACGAGATAATGCATGACTGACGAGTTTCAAATTGGTATCAGCAACATCATTTATCATCGTTACCCTGATATTATGTGATTAATAAGATCTAATTGATGATTAATTAAGCTGCAATAGACTGTTTAAAAATATTCAAGTTCAATATTTATCCTGTCAATGTAACTGATGATAATTAACAAGGAAGAAATCTTTTTTTTAGATTATTTTAAATTATTCACTATTTTTAAGATACTTATTAGCGTCAATCTTGTCATGCATCAATATTGTCTATTGAATTGCTCAATTTAATATGCGATATTACTACTATTAATAATTGCACCATTTCAAGACTAAACAAGATTTGACACGCGATTTCCTGAATTGGATATGTACATGATTTCATACCGAGAACTATTGAAGAACTAATATTTAATCAAAAATAGAATTATTTTTCTTAATTGAATTACTTTTTAAATAGTTGCTCCACTTTTATTAAATTATGATTACATTAGATTAAATTAGATATATTAAGTTTCAAATTTTTCCAATTAAATAAAATAAAACTAATTTTTAATTTTAATTTTAAATTAAAATTTTCAAAAAAGCCAACTTGTAAAAATTCTTTATCAATTCCAGTTAACAATTCCTTATTATTGTGTTCTTTTAAAGCTTTTTATCGTTTATTTTTGATATAGTTTATTTTAAAATACAATGTAGATACCGTTTGCTATGCAAAACTATATTGAAAGTTGCAATTAAATTATTTGTTCAATTATGTTTGTGTTGACCTTTCATATTGTTGCATTAAGATTTTTATTATATTGTAGATGTTAAGATTTCTAACTGATCTCTAAAATACGGTAGTGTTTTCAGAATATTATACAATGATTATATGTGACATTTGATAAAGAATATATAATTAGATCGAAACTTTAAATAATAAAGAACATTTTCAAGAAAGATGTTTGCATTTATTTAGTAAAACTTAAAACGTTAAATTTAATTTTATACTTATGTTTTTTGTAATTTTTATAAATATATAATTTTTATAATTTTATACTTTTATAATTTTTCCAGATGATAAGACAAAGTTTAGATCCATTTTGGGACCAGACATTAATTTTTCCTCCAATTATTTTGCATGGCAGTAAGGAATATACAAAATTTCTACCACCTGAAGTCGTCTTGCAGATTTTTCAGCATGATTTATGCGTAAGCAAAGCAATAGACTTGTTAAATTTCTTGATAGTATTGTCACAAAACGAGAAAGGAAATATGTAAAAATAAGATAAAGTAAAATTCATCCAAAAAAAGAATACAACTAAAAAAAAGAATATAAAATAAAAATATTGAAAATATTGTTGTCTTTATAAAGAGATATAATCATTTTTGATGTTTTGAAGTAAAAATGAAAAAAAAAAGATTTTCGAAGTTATTCAATTGAACTTAAAAGAACTTATATTTTTTGTGTATTGAAAAAATACAGAGCATGAGGGAATTCTGTGGCAAGTGTATCGCGGTGCCATTAGTGAAACTCACCACGGAAACTTACTCACCGCCCGATTTTCCACCGAAATTAGAGTGGTACAAATTCCAACCGCAGAAAGATTGCACCGGTTCAGTTCTCGCCGCTTTCGAGTTGATAGAAGTGAGTTATCGATTTTTCTTCTCAGGACAAATATTAACACGATGTTTCAACAGTGTCTCTTTATTTTCATATATAATACATTCTATTTAATGATCAATATTTCTATTTTTTAATATCAGAAAGCTACTGTAAAAACTCTATACAAAATGAGTATGTAGGAACCAATAACTTCCCATTTCTTTTTTTACTAATTAATAATTGATTAATTTGACAAAATATTCCAAAACATCAATTTTATTTTTCAAGAGAAATATATAATTGTAATAAATTCAACTTTTGTGCTACTTTAGACTTTTTATTAAGATTATTCCTTCAAAGATCTTAAAAATTTTAGCTTACCCTAAAAAATATCAGATAAAAATCAACCTAAAAATCAGCCAGAGAAGCTATCAGTTAAAATATTTTGCTGCATCCTAAAACCAACTGCAAAGAGATAAAAAACAAATAATTTGGCTTGTAATGTTTGCGTTTAGCAGAAAAAGCAGTTTTGCAACTGTTGTAAAATTCTTTATGATTGAATTTACTCTTCCTTTAGTTCCTCACTAGACCTAAATGTATAAACGAAACATATTAAAGAATTTTCTTCTTAAAATTTTTTTCTTTGGAAAGATACTTGAAAGTTAAAATTTATGCCAAAACAAGTCTCATACAATACGATTTACATCAAAAACTAATGCTGGATAAATGGATAATGCCGGAAATGTTTCAAAATATCTGTAACTCGGATAAGAAGCTTTATTATTCTATGAAGGCTGTTATTCTGTATTATTTTATGAATGGAAAATAACTTGAATATTTAGGTAAACTCTGCAAATTTTCTATTTTACATATTTAAAACTTCCAAATGCGATTTTTTTTTTTTTAATATTGCATTAAGAGAACTAAGCTAAATTTTAAAGAAAGTTAAGATATTTTTAAAAATACGCCCCTTGATTCTTATTGCCATTTAACATTTTTGAAGTGGTAGTTATCCTAATTAAAGGAATAAAGTAGTATAATTAAAACACAACTGCTTTAGCCATAGATATAAAGTACTTTTCAAAGAACGCTGTTTGTGGCGTTGTGTTATCTTCGTGTCTTGATTCATCGTTAACTGCCAACGTTTCGTAAACAGTTCACTTCATCAGTGCGGGAAGCAACTTAACTGCAAACCGCAAACCACAAACCGCTTAGATTCTTTACAGAAAATACCCGTAGAAGCCTCAAAAGTATTAAAGTACTCTTAATTTACTGAATTTTCTTAAAAAAAGTGATAATAAAATCCAAAGGAAATGATAAAACACTGTTATAAAAATAAAATATTATTTTTCAATAAAACTATTTTTTTAATTTTTATCTTTTGTTGAATGTAGAAAGTTTATGTCAATTTGTAGACTTTATATTTTTGGCTAAAGCTGTATATTCCCTTTAAAAACAAAATGAACATGTTTCGATATATTTCGCAAAAATTGCTCGATTATAAAAAAACGGGATGAAAACAGGATTTATCTTATATGTACGTATTGGATAATACATTGAGTTTTATGATGACCCTTCTTGAAAATTTAAAATAATATATATATATATATATACAATATATCTGTATTATATATATATATAAAATCACAGACAGAGAACAAAGAGATTGCGGATGTTCCGATGGATGTGTCAGTAGAGGACAAGATTTACAACATCCCACCGGATATCAGACCGAAAATGACGAGCTACAGACTGGAGATAATCTTTTGGGGTGTTCGCGATATGAGGAAGATAAAATATACACCGGTACGTAGGCCGAGAATTATAGTGGAATGCGCCGGAGTACACATCAAATCGGAGGTGATGAAGAACGCTAAGAAATTCAGCAACTTTGAGGAACCACACATTATGATCGAACTGGTAATCTTGAAATTATTATTCCGAGAATGGTTAAGTAGCAAACTTTGTGTGTAACACATGTGTGAGACATTTAAACTAAATACATGCGCAATTTAAGAAAAACAGATAACTTTTACTTAAAAAAAAAAAATAGGAACAGCTTCTTTGGAAACTGTATTTTGATAATAATTTGATTAACGTTTAATTTTGGTTGTTGAAGTCTTTCAATGTTAATTCAATGTCTTAACGGTCAGAAATCAGACTATAATTAAAATAAATCAACGCGATATACACTATTAATAGCAAGAAAATGGAATCACTTTAAAACACATTAATCATCAAGGAAATGCCAGAGCTCGACATTTACTATCCGGGCATCGCTATAAAGGCTTACGATTCGCGCGGATTTGACTGCTTCAAATATGCTGGGATTTGTATTATCCCTAACATCCATGTCTTCCTGGAGCAATTAATAACCGAGGAAGATTATAATACGCAGATATACGAGTCGAAATTCATGCAGAAATTCCAGTTGGCGAAACGGCAGACGGCAGTAATATGTTAGTGCGCTTTCAGTATTATTGTTTATTACAAAAATGTATTAAATAATAAACATTATTTAATACGTTTTTGTAATAAAAATTAGATGCATATATTTTATTATATTTTATTAAAAATGTATTACATGTATTGCAATTATTGTAACACATTTAATACATTTTTATAATAAATATTATTTAATACGTTTAGTATTAATACATTTAGTTTTTATTAAAAATGTATTAAATGCATTATATTTTGAATATATATATTTTTAATAAGATACAATAAAGCTAACTGCATATTGTAAAGAAAAAAGGATATTTAAGAAAACTTAAAAATTAGAATTATTATTTCTTTCTATTGTTATTCGTATTATTATATATTTTTATATTGTTTCATAAAAATAATTATAGGCTTTTTATATAATGTTGTTCTTATTTTATGTTTAATATAGTACCTTTGCCGATCGATTATAGTCCATCGAAGGAAGAAAGCAAAGGTCTCATTGCGTATAAGAAAATGGCTGGAACGGACATCCGTTCTAAGCTGCTTGTAATTATGAAGAGGATATTAAAATTCAAGATCTTTACTAAGAAAGTGAAAATTTACAAAGATAGCGATGATGAAACTCTCGATTGGTGGAGTAAATATTTTGCCTCCCTTCAGGTTCATATAACAATTTTAAATGAAAATAGTATAACTAGTGCCAAAATTATTTTTTATTACTTTGCACTAAAAAATTCATGAACATAATAAAATTATTGAAACTTTAAAGCTCTCTTCAACTTAATTACTTTAATTTAATTATTTCAGTCAAAAATGTATTTATATTTTTTTAAATTATGACTTGTAATAGATTGATTGATTATTCTAATACAATTTTAATTTTGGAATTTAATGTTATTGAGATGTTTTAATGATAATTTAAAAATAATCTAATTTTCACACAAGTTGAAATGTTTGTTGTTTTATATGATTGACAATTATTATTATAAACATTAATCAGCACTTAAACCCTGCTATGGTGTTCCTTATAAATTTTCATCTTTTTTTATCTCTATAATTTTTGGTAGTAAATTAAATCATATAAATCTAACTGCGATAATCGCCAGACATTAAACTGCTTAAATACTTAGCTGCTTATGTATTTAGAAATTCAATTGTTTGTGTACCTAATGGCTAAAGAGTTTATTGTTAGTAGCTTAATTACTTGTACCTAAATATTACCTAAATACTTATATGATTAAACATTTAATAATTTACTAGCTTATTTGCTTAACAGTTTAACGATTTTAGATATTCTTATCTTGCTTTTTTTTTCAGTTTATATTTTTCATTATAAACTGCAAAAAAATTAAATTATAGAATTTATGACTTCGTAAATTTTATAACTTTCTTTACTCGTAAATCTTGATAGTTTCTTCTGCATGAATCTTTAACTTTTCCGAAATTTTCCCTGATTCAGCTTTATTTCCCAATCATAGTAAATCGCATTGCTGATAAATGAATCGATTTTGATCAAAATCATGTAAAACACGAGTCTTGATTGACTTGGGATCAATCAGCTGGAACGTTTGATAATGCAAATTACTGACGTTGGATTCGCAGGAAGAGAGAAATAGAGAATTGGGAATCACGACAGCGTATCGTCATAAACCCGTGGCGACGTTCAAGGTACCATTTAATGCACTTGCTCAAACTAGAGTGCTTAGACACTGAAATCAGTTCTATTCCACGGAGCTGGAGACGCAGCCGCAGTTCGAAGGGTTTCAAGACCGACTCCGCACATTTGAATTATGGCGTGGAAAGAAGAGCGAAAATCCCGAGTATGCCGGAGATAATTACGCCGGCAAATTTAAGGTTAATTTACTTTAAAAAAATGTCTAAATAAAAAATTAACTTTATTAACGAGCGTATCCAAAACTCAGTTCGTGAGTTAAACGCTACTTTTTCATTGTTTCGTTGAACGAGACAGATAAAAAACAAAAAAGAATAAAACTAAAGCGGCTAGTCACTGGGCAGAGTTCTAATTTTTATTCTTTTTCTTTTCTCTTCATCTTGTTCAACGAGATAATGGAGAAGGGAAAATGATTAACTTGTGAGCTAATTAAGTTTTGGACGGAAGCTTCTTAGTATGAAAAGAATTTATCTGATCTTCTTTGATTACAAATTAACATTATAATTAAACGCGATAAATATTAGCGTTTGAATCAAATGAACAAAATTCATTAAATGTCTCAAGCACTCAATTTATTTACGTCAAATATTATAAATTGTGACTTCCTCCAGGGACGTATTTCTATATATCGATGGCCGCATCCTGATAATCTTCCATGCAAAACGAAGAACGGGAAAGACGCAGCTAATGGCCTGTGCAACAATTATCCGCCTCAAGAGTCTGTTAAGCTTCTCGTTAGACTTTATGTTATAAAGGGTTAGTCTCCACGTAATATTATTGCACCAAAAAAATGACTAATTTTAAAAATGTTCCACTTGTTTGCTTTGATATTAACTTACAGATTATTCAAGAAAAGTAAATTTGAAGGTATATTATTGAAATATTTGTTCCTAATTGTAAAACCATGATAGACACTTTTATTTAAATTTATCTATTAAAAATTTATTCAAACTATCAAACTATCAAAGTAATTATAGATAAAAGCAAACGCTTTTAATGAGATATTATGAGACGTTTTCTTAGTACACATTTCTATCTTTTTTCTTTCTTTATTTCTTCTATTAGAAAGAACTAAAGGAAGAAAATTTAGAGATCCTTTTTGTGGGAAATATGCCGGTACATCTTATACTCCTCGGTAAACTTATGGAAAGCCCGTCTGCGATATTGAGCTGACAGCAAATTTGCTTTTTGCGCAGGCATTAACTTACAGCCTAAGGATTTCCTCAGCGGCAAGTCCGATCCATATCTCTACGTGAAGCTGGGAAAAAATTCTATCAGCGACAGGAAGAATTATATACCCAATCAATTGAACCCTACATTTGGTCGGTAAGGTCAACAAAAAGCTTCTTCCCAAGCATATCGCGGTACAGCTGTGCCCTTCGGGCGTTATCGGGAAATATTTTATCGATATCCATCTGTGCATTCGTGTGTATCAGCTTTTTGCAGCTTTCAGCAAACTGCACGATCAGGTTTTCCAGCTGCTTCACATGACAACGTAACAGGGATTAAGATTATTTTGATAATTGATGTTTTTACTTTTTTAAAGGTGCAATTTTTAAAAAATATACTCTCTCACTCTCTCTCTCTCTCTCTCTCTCTCTCTCTCTCTCTCTCTCTACTTAGATTCTCTAGCAATAAATAAAATAAAATTCGATTTTTTATTACCGTGTTACTTTTATCAAAATAATTAATAATTTATAAGTAGAATATTCTAAAAATATTTTATCAGTTAATTTTTCTAAAGACATTACTTCTAGTGATTGATTTTGATTAAATAAAAAAATTGAAACAATTATTTTTAAACTGCACCATCGACTAGTTTTATTTTATTTATTTAGTTATTTATTTTTTGTGTAACAGTATGATATAAATATAATTAAAATTAAAATTTTATTTATTTTGTTAATCATCATATTTTTCTCTTCTAAATATTTTATATTTAAAAAATAAACAGTTTTAGATTCTTTCGAGAGAAAAAAATGGATAGTATAAAATTTAATGCTATGTTGCTTATTTTGAATAATTGATATTCAATTATATGCATCTATTAATATATCTATAATAAAAAATACGTTTAAAACAAATGAAAACATACATTTTTTATTCATATGTATCGAAAAATACATATGCTAAATTAATTATTCATATTAAGTGTTTTAAAAATTCATATATCTACAAATCATAAATTCACGAGACTCAAATTTAATCAAAATATGTTTTGAATCTTAGTAAGTATACTTTAATACTGAAATTAAAATTATTAAATTCGACTTGCTTATTACACAGTTGCCTCTTTGGTAAAAATTTTATAATATTTTTCAACTTATTTTTAATATAATATTAATGAATTCTTCTAAAATTTGTTACGAGTATATTTTAATAAGAAAATATTATTTGCAAAAATAATCGTTTTTTAAAAAAAAAAGAAATTAAGAAATTACTTTTCTAAGCAATAGAGTGATATTTTTGTGTAGTCTTCATAATTTTGAATAAACATAAATAAGATTTATTAACACGATTATCCTCAAGTTATTACTATTTGATAGCGTGTTCGAGATGGAGGCAAGCTTCCCACAGGATTATATGTTGGAGATTCAAGTGTGGGATTTCGATGCTACGACGGCTGATGATTTGATCGGCGTGACGCGAATTGACATCGAAAATCGATTTTACAGTCAGCATCGGGCGCATTGTGGAATCGCAAATGTTTACAGCACCACTGGCTACAACGTCTGGAGGGATCGAGAGAAACCTGCACAGATTCTGGAGCTCCTCTGTAGGAAGAATAATTTACCGCTACCGGAATACGGAGAACACGAGATTAAGATTGGCAAGCAATCATTTCCCTTTCACGCCGTGATCGAACGCGAAGGCGAAGTCGGTAAGTAATATCTCTGTCGGTTGAGAATTATTATTGTGACTGCTAAGTGATATTATGGTAGAGAGAGTTCATATCCTGATATAACTCAAATACTATTCATTTGTGATTTACAATTCAAATAGAAGAATGAAGGATCGTATTTATCTACAATAACCATTACTTGAATCTTATCTCAAAAGCTTAAGACGAGATATTCAGAATGATTCGAAACCCAGTTGATACAAACTAAAAATAACATAACATCAGAGTTATAATTTCTCAATATAAATGTAACATAACACACTTACACAGTTACATTGTGGAGTGTGAAATTATAATAAATTGATGTCATGACTACATCGTTAGTTTCTGGGTCGACTGGGAAGAAAAATGTTGCAAAAATTTTTGATTTGCTTTCTCTTGTATAGAAAAACTAAATAGTAAGTCTTATATAATATTTCTGAAATAAATCAATAAATCAATAAATTAAAAAAAAACTTGTATCCTTGGATTTTAAATAAAAATAAAAAACAAATAAAGTCGACTATTATGAGATGGGCTCCTAATATGGAATAATGGGATTTCTGCTAAACGTTTCTAATAAGCGTATGTGGTTGATTCTATTATGAACTTTTTATTTTTAAAGTAAAACCATTTTGTTATTAGAAAATGCATTATCATGCGTGTAGTGATCATGCATTATAAAAAAAAATTAATTGTATAAAATTGGATATTGTCAAATTTTATCGAGATTAGTCTTTAAATTTTGTTTTATTGTATAAAAATAAATATTTGATAATAAAGTCTACAAAGACAAAAATGATAATTATGATTAATCACATTGTAAAATTAATATGCAAAAATCGTATGGCATTTTCGATATTAATAGTACGATAATAATTCGAGAGACTGCAAATGATAATAATCGTATTTGTATGTAACAAGCACTGTATTTTATCGCCGGAAAATATTTAATAAATCAGAAATTTAACAAAATAAATGTACGCTGAATCGTACTTATTATATTTTAAACCAATTATTAATAAATTATTAATAAAATCCATACGCGGTCCATAATTATGCACGGTTTTGTTTTGTTTGAAATTGTTCAACTTGATAAATAAAAAATTGTATTTAAATGACATTAACAGATTCCAATTACGAGTGAAATATATCTGTATTTATGTATCTTTACAAAACAGTTATTATCTGCTAATATCAAGGGATACAGGAATTTATAATACTTATATCTATCGCCCCTTTACAGGACATGAATACATCGAATATTTAAAAATAAGTGATTTGACATGCTTGCACATCGTTAATCATAAAACTCAGTTGATTGAGAATTGCTAATGAATAGCTAATGGTTTGGAAGAAGTTATCGCATTTTATGAGGTTGACACTTGCCATGCGCATAATATAACATGGCAAGGTTTGTGTAAACAGCACATTGTACATTGTAAAAACAAGCATCAAGGCTACATGCCAACTGACTTGTTATTACCCGAAATATTTAATGTTATACAGGATGATTAAAAGTAAGTACAGACTTAATATTTCGAAAACATTTGAGAAAATGTTTTATACAAAAATTGTAAGATTTCAACAAATGCATTACAGTAATATCCATTTCTCTTAAAGTAAAGAGTATCTCTCGAAGTTAACTTTAAAATTTTTGTATGGAAAGTCTTAATAGTCTTTTTAGTCACTCTGTGTCAATGTATAGTGGAAGAAAATAAATAAATATATATATATATATATATTTTAACAACAAAAATTATGCTTCTTGAATTTTATAAAAATTAATTCCGATAAACAAACTATCATCATTTGAATCTAACATTTTATCTAAAAAATTTTATCTTGAGATTTGCTACCAATTAATCGAAAAACTTCTTTGTAGATCAATTTATTATTAATATTTTCTTCCACAGTTTTGCTTGATAAAAATAAAATGTGATTTTGAAAATCAGATTAAACTGCGGTTATTTCTATTCTTCGATTTATAAAAAATTTGCTTAAAATAATTTTATTGCTTTTTCAACTTTAAAAATATAATTAAAATGAAAAAATATATTGTTTCCATTAGAACTTTTTATTGTAATATATTACAAATTTGATAAAATATAATTAAATAAAATATAATTTAATTATAAAGTAAAACAGCCTAAAAAGTAAATAAATTTATATTTTAAAATATTTTTCCAATCAAATTGTAAATAATTTTAATTTTTTTAAATAATGTTAGGTTTTAAATTAATAATACAATGTATGATTAATTTTATATATAAATCACATACGTTTGCCATATTAATAATTAATATGCAATATAAGAAATTATTGTCTATTATTTATACAATATAATAATATATTTCTAACAATGTTTTAACAATTGCTTTCTGAATTTGAAATCAAGCTTTTGTGAATAATTGTTTCATGAATAATTAAAATTATTTCAACATATAATTTGTTTTCAAATTATCTTTAAAAGATGTCTGAGAAATATAGAATTCTACCTGATTTAATCTTAAGACTATAATATAAGATTAAAAAGTTTAAAATCGTATATGTAGATATACGATTCTTTCATAGAATCGCAAAAAATAGAATTTCAGTTTGTTCCAAGACAAATTTTGAGTTTTTCAGTTGAATCACAATTACGAATAACATAAATGTGTAGTTTAGGTTATATCTCACCGATATTATTGATCTTTAAATACATTATAGAGGATAGCGTTCAGACAATTCCTCACAAATATTAAATGGAATATAGCAAAATTTATAAATAATAAGTGGGAAACGACATAGTTTAGGACATATTACGAACAGTGAAGATTGTATGCTTGAAAATCGACAAAAATAACAGTATAAATCTCGCTTTGCCTCATAAACAGAAGGAATATGGAATGATCCTCGCTTTATGTGAAAAGTGGAACCTTGTTTTATGTGGAAAGTATATTTATACAAGTTTTATTGTGAAATTTTTATTTGTTATATCTTCTAAAGCAGTGCTATCCTCTACTGAATTTTAGAAAATTTTTAGAACGCTTTTTCCTACAATATATCTAAAAATCAATAAAATTGATGAAGTAACCTAAACTGCACATTTATTAGTTATAACAATGTTACTGCAAACTTTTTCTTTGTGCTGTATGAAAAATATCAGACAACATTTATCATTCATTGATGTTTATCATTCATCATCGATGATTTAACTAATCAACTTTCTCTGACTGGGTAGATTACTTTGATACCATCTAACATATAATACCTAACAATTGTTACTGACCCAACTAAATCTCTGGAAGTGAGTTATAATAGAGAAACTCAGATCAATATGTCATGAGTTGGAGTTTATCCCGAAGAGAAAGAGTGATAAACGATAAATATATATTTGATATAAATATACATTGAACATATTTGGATTTCAATGTATTGATTGTTAGGTAATTTGCTGATTCCCCTCTGACAATCTTTTTTCAGCTAATATTAGATTCATTAGTTTATTATTTCTCTCGATATTCATTATTAATTTCAAGAGATCCAAAAATAAACAAAATTCTTTCTTGCAAATTTGTATTACACACAAAAAGAGAAATAAGAAACTAACCTTAAGAAACTTACACTAAATAATCAATGTGCGCCGACAGACAGAGAAGAATGCATGGCTCTCAGTGTGCTTCATCACTGGCAAGATTTTCCTATTTGCGGATGCGCTCTGGTACCGGAGCACGTCGAAAGACGGCCACTTTTCAACGTTAAGAGACCCGGTCTTGAGCAGGTTGCATGAAATACAACGTCTGACCATGAAAAGTAACTCCGTTCGTTAGGAATCCGACTGTATCCGTGATACAGACATTCTCCCAAGGAAGAATAATTTTTCTATTTTAATTAATCGCATTTATCAAATGAGTTACATTTCTCCGATCAGATTAAAAATCATCGTAAAATACTTTGGTCTATATATGAATAAGTTCGACGTTTTCCATTGTTACTGTTGACACACAGAATGCACTACAATGACATAATGATAAAAGAATACATTCTAAAAAATATATAATTGAAATTGAAAGTCTTGATATCATAAAAATATCACAATTTCAATCATTTTCAAGTTATATAAAGTTGATATATTCGTATTAATTTAGAGGAAAATCGCCGATACAAATCTTTTAAAATTTGTTTTGTTCAGGAATTGAAAAATTAAGAAAGAAAAGGAAGATGCTGAAAATAGAGCATTTTTTATTTTGATGATGAAACCTAAATTCATTATTCGAAACTGTTGGAAATCCTTTATCTCTTAGAAAAATAAAATAACAATTATTTATCTACTAGATTTAGGAAACGTTACAAAAATTAGATTTATTATTTATTGTGTTAAAATAAAATGTTTTTGGTTTTATACCATTGATGTGCCTTTAAAATAAAATTAATTGCATATTTATGCGTTGAAAAATGAGATTGAGTGACAAATGTAGAAAACGTAATTTTCTTGATATACATTAAATATAATGTCCCATTTTATTTTAACATTCAAATATATGGAAATCACAGAGAAAGAGAAAAAGAATGTTTTAGATCAAAGTTGTGGAACTTTGTGGGAGATATCACTCGGTACGGATTGATAGAAGAAGAGTGATAGATGAAGAGTGATTCTCTCTTAACGACAAGCTGTCAATTAAAAAACAACTGATAAAAGGAAAGTCGTACATGAGCTAATGGTTCGGACTGATGTGTGACAGTTAATCATGAGATTGTAAAGCGTAGAGAATATTATATTATTTGTATTAGCCAAATATAACATTATAATTACTTTGTGGCTGCTTCGTCCAATGACTGGATTCCCAATCTCTCCATTTTCTCTTGCTTTTCATTTATTACACATTTATAATATTTATATAACTGCTATCCGTGAAAATATGCTAATTACGCGGTGCATTAATTATCAGAATGTGACAAATTTCGGGAGATTTTATCTCTCAAATCAATGATATTTATACTAAGTTACTCTATCAGATAGCGAATATTAAAATATGAAATTGATAATTTTGCTTATTAATTAAATATCGCGACGCTGTTCAATCCGTAATCTAAAATTCTGTACAAGTGACATTTGGTTAATAAACAAAAAATTAGCGATTTCATATGCAATACGATAAAGTCAAATTAATTGTTAATTAAAGCGTAATGGAACGTTGAGAAATATGAGATTGAGACTCAGTATTGCACACGTGCAGCATTGAACAAATAAATTTCGCGAAATTCTACACGCAATAGATATAATAAACAATATACACCTAACACGCCGAACACGTCCTTTCTGTAATTTGAATCTACCGACACGTGTATCATTCCGCGTTCTTAATACAAAAGTAATAGTAAAATTGTATTTAAATCAACGACAACTTTGATGCTTTGTGTTAGCTACAAAGAGAGAAAGATTTATTTGAATTCGATTTTATGTTTATTTCATTGAAACAATTTAATTTTGAATGTAAACTATTTTGTTTAATTTCAAAATTTTAGGTTGAATGCAATCAATTATGTTTCTCAATTTACAGAATCAATTTGTTTGGACTATTTCAATGACTACATTTATTAAATTTAAAGAAATCTTTCTCTCTGTATAGACTACGCATTGGAATTTGAGGATAGCGAATTGAAAATTAGAATTTTATTAATCAGAATAAAATAGATTTAAATTATCCGATTGATTAAGTTTTTAATCTCTCATTCGCCATTCTCAGTTTACAATGCGTAGTATGACAAAGATTTTAAGATCTTACGCAAATTGAATTCGGATTGCGAACTACGAATTAGATTGGCTGATCAATGATTCACAGTTCGCAATACGAATCCAATCCTTATTCATACATAGTGTAACACGGGCTTTAAAGAGCAGGTCGCGATGTACTCGAATCCGAGCTGAAGAAATAATTATCTCTTGTTATTCATACGAGGTAATTATTTCTTCAGCTCGGATTCGAGTACATCGCGACCTGCTCTTTAAGAGATAATTTATGGTTGGCATTCATAGTCAGTTCTCATATTTATGACTGTCTTAAGTACAATCTCTTAAGATGTCATAAATCGATCACAGAGCCGTGTATTAGCATCACAAGACATTACTTAAAACAATCTTGAATCAAGAACGGTCTATAAAATTTCCGTGTCCCGTTGCTCCAATTTCTCTACAATACTCTTCTACATAATACGAATACAATGAAAGAGAATAAAAGAATAAAATAAAAGAAATCAGAAATAATTTTTTTCTATTGTATATAAGAATAAATAAGAAATGAAATGACCTCCATTTATATGAGCTTCCATGATTATTTAGCGTAAATATTGGGTTGTCCGGAAAGTTCGTGCCGACTAACTTATATAATTTAATAAATGTATACTAAAATTTAAATTTTCTGCGTTTCAATTTTCCTTCAACATCAGCACGAACTTTCCGGACAACCCAATAATATATCTTATTGCCTTATAAATACACACATTTTACTTATTTTTGATAATACAAGTAAATCGCGCGGAATGTGTG
>Ga0157364_1000166_pt1 | contig 33683 bp, 7 predicted proteins | sample AttsexASBM2_FD_111476 | JGI IMG/M metagenome (GOLD analysis project Ga0157364, IMG submission 111476) | Fungus gardens microbial communities from leaf cutter ant in Ribeirão Preto, State of São Paulo, Brazil - Atta sexdens ASBM2 | ecosystem: Host-associated > Fungi > Mycelium > Unclassified ...
GGGGAGAGAAGAAGAAGAAAAAGGGAAGAAGGAAAGAGAGAACGATTCTTGTGAAAATCATTGGCTGCATTCAGCAAAAAAACAGCTGTAACTGTTATAATTTTTTAAAATATTGATTAATCTTGCCTTTAATTCCTTACTAGATCCAAATGTATAAGATTCTGCGTACAATGGAAGAAATATTAAGAACAGCAATAAATATTAAATATTAGAAAAAGAAAAAAATTAAAATAAAGAGTAAATGTAATACATAATGAATATAAATAATGAATATAAATAAATGTAAGATTTTATTTATATCCATTATGTGTTACGTTTTGTAGATAAAATCTAAATACGTCTTATTTATATCCATTGTGCGTTTAACCTCTATTTTTCATTTTTTTTTGTTTCTCTATTATTTAATATTTAATATTTATTCCTGTTCTTAATATTTCTTCCATTGTGCGCAGGCCTAAACCATTATTAAAGGATCTTCCAACAGTTGGAAAATTGCATGCCTTTTCCGTTGGACGAAGCCATTGTGTTTAATTGCATTACATAAAATTGCAGCGCAAACTATTAACTAACTACGCGCGTAATGTAAGATGTTATATCGTTCGGGTGAGATTGATACGGTATCGCGTGGTGCCTGAAATTGCCCCCGACAAGTTAGTTAACGAAGTTATCGCCACGATTAGCGTACGTACTCGTTAGCGTTTAATGCAGGAGGACCTTGATGAAATCGGGCTCCAAGCGTTGCGGATAATTCGTAGACTCGATTGGAGGAGATACTATGAGATTCAGAGATCCGACGTAGAGGGAGGACAGACGGCTAAAGAGAGAAACAAGCCGTGAAGAGAAGTAAAGGACAGAAAGGTCAGTAGTTGGAAGAGCGAGGAGAGTGAGTGCGTGCGTGACGGACAGACAACGCGACAAAGAGAATGATTCATAACGAGAGAAAGAGAAAGACAGGCGGCAGGATGGGAGGGAGGGAGGGAGAGAGAGCACGCGGGAAAAGTGGGAGGAGAGTGAGAGGAATGTGAAAGAGGAGGACAGCGAATGGAGCATGGACTGCAACGAAGTATCGTTAACCGGCGGGCACACAAGAGAGCCCGTTCTCCAGGCCCCGCTGGTAATCACACGAGTCGGCGACTGTTAGTATTGTGTCCGAGCTCGAATGCGAGCGGACTTGTCGCGAGTTCGTGCTACGACGTAACAAAAACAAAGCGACGTTGTGACCTCCGCGTCATACGATTCGTCTTCTGTTCTCCAAGATCCAAGATTGAACCACGTGCGTGCTGCGTGTCGTCATTATTGTTGTTGCCTAGATGAAGTTTCTTTTTTCTAGCAATCTGCTGAGAAACTCGGATAATCCAGAAAATTAATTCACGAGAGATATGTTCTGGGAAGAGGACAGCTTGTACGAGGAGAAGTCTACGATAAACATTACGATTCATATTAACTGGTGGTGACTGGAGTGTCCGTAGATCACTGCAACTGCGACTCAACTGCGACCACTGCGAATGCTCACCGGAACCTTGGAACGGAGCGGGTTCGCTTCAAGTAGCACGGTAATGGCCCGATTTGAGCGAGCTTACCTTCTCGCTGGAATGCTAACGGTTTATTGGCTGCCGCCATATTCGCTCTAATCTAATCGCAGGAATACACAGGTTTTGTCTTCCGTGACTCAGACGCACATGCTCAGCCTCGTTATTTCGAGAATCACTGACGCACGAAAATATAAAATATAAAACGGTGTCTGATATTGTTTGTAAGAAAACCAAATGCTCGACCTCCTGTTCCTAACCTAATGTTCATTGGAAATTGTCGTTTTCATGGTTAATCCGTACAGTTTTTTTCCCTCTTATTTCTTTTTTCTTTCGTCCCAAGTTACGCCCACAGGTGTGTCACGATCGTTACGCAGATCGTGACACGGCTCACGGCTTGACTTTGCAAATGCATGCGTTTCCGATGTTTTGGTGCTCTCGATTGCTTTTCACACCAGCAATTGTCACTTTTAATCCTGAGCGGTCCAATGTTTTTTTCACTGGTTTCCTAATCCAACCGAGTCACTGACCAGTACCTGATTGTATTTTTCAAAGGGTTTTGAGCTCTACGAAATCTGAAAAAATTCTAGAAAAACTCTGAAAAACATTCTTTCGACATTTAGGTTTACATTCCGAAACGTCCTCTCCGAGGAAAATTTTATTCGAAATTTACGTAACCGTATACAATATTGCATCGAGTAAAATTTTGGAAGATAGATCAAGAATGTTTCTCACTTTTTTGTTCGAATTTGTTTGAATTTGAGGTAGAATAATTCAAATTGAAAATTCGCTTGGGTCTTTTAAAGTCCCGCTTAGACCATAGAGATTTAAGAATCCGCAAACGATCAACATTTACTTTCCCAATTATTCACCGTTAGTATATGTACTTGATAAACGGATGTTAATTTTTAAATATGATATTTATTGTTATCTAGTTTACGTTAGTGAGACAACGCGGTCTCAAGAAAGTTTGTTCAGCCATTTCGTCATTAAAATGTGACTTATATTGTCAATATTTTCTCGTTAACGAAATTGTCCTTACGTTATTTCTAATATCAACAACATATTCCTTATTGGTTTAATAATTTATCGCCTCCAACTTAGCGATGAATATTGATCATCCTAAAGCTTTTTTTCTTTCACTTCGACAAAACGCTTCTTTCTATCTGCGAGCGAATATCGCTGGAGAGACTTTTTGCATTGTATTTTCGCAACCGCAGGTGCGGGTTGCAGTGCGCAGGTGCATGCGTACTCGTAGATCCTTGGACGCATGTGAGTGATGTAAGATGAATGAGATACGCTCATAATGACAAATGTACCGCGGTGTATTCAGTTACGAACAATCGAAAGGTATGAGAATAATACGTCTTAATAATAGCATTTTCCGCGTCATGTTAATACCGCAAGAGCTATTTTCGCGCGAATGTATGTTTTGCTATTCCAAACAAGCCATTAATAATAATTTAAAATCGAAATAAAACGAAATGTAATTTTCAAAATTGTTAAACAATCATACTTGATATACAATTATTAAATTTGACAATACGCTTTATTATATTTTTAACCCGGGAATCGTCATCTGGAATATTTTTACACCTCAGCTAAGCTCAGTAGCGAAAAATATAAATTGTAAAGTGTTATTTTTTTATGTTTATTTTTGTAATATTTTTTTTATTTTTTAGTAATTGTATTCTTTATAAATCTTTAAATATGCAATTTTATTGAAAATTCGCGATAAAAAAGCGTTATATGTTATTGTTGAAAATCTTTATTTTTTAGAAATACTGTCATAGCTACTTAACACACTTATCCCATTTAATATTTATTTGGTTTTTACTTTCAGAAAGTTGTGATTAAATCATAATATTTATATTCATAATATTCTCAAATACTAATAAAGAGAAAAGTAATATAAAATATTGTTAATAAGTAGTGATTTTAATTAGTAGAAATATAAAAACTTCCCAGTTTCATAAAATGATCGTAAAGTGATCGTTTATGTAAAAAAAATTAGATGATTACTTTCGGTTTAAACATACTTCATACAAGTAGCATCAGATCTTTCTAAGTTTGCCTTTGCGCGCTAAAACTAATAATTGCATGCAAATCGTTTGACTTACATCGATCAAGTGTGTATTTATATTAATTCTGATTGCGTTGCACTTGCAAACATTCTCCTAATTAACTTACAATTAGCGAGTGATGATCTGGCTGTCCTACATTATAAATGAAGTCTATTGTATTCAATGAACGCATAAAAGATAGAGGAATTCCCCGCGAAGGTCATTGAATCAGAAGTGAGAAAACAAAGAACTTTAGGCGGAAAAGGAGCGGTCTTGCTTCGATGTGCTTAGTTTAATCTTTATATTTCTTCATTATTCACAAAAATCTTGGTCTTCTATTTTATGATCTTGTTTGCCACATAATTCAGCAATTCGCAAACAATTGATTATTAATTTAATATGAAATGCTAATTTAATAGATGACATAAAACGTTACAACAACATAAAATGTAATATAATCTCGTTGCGAATCTCATAAGATTTTAATGTCTTTGCATATTTTGTGGGACAAAATTGTACTTCTTTTTATATTTTTGAGGAAAAGAGGATAGAGAGATATATATATATATATATATATATATATATATGTGTTAAATCGAAATGCAAAAACGTTGCAGGCTTATCTTCAGTTGTGTTGATAGTGCATCGATCGCAACCCAAAGGTTACGTGAGTTCGAATGACGAGGATAAGCACATGTTATACGCGAGTTGTATTCGTTTTCAAAAATCTGGAAATACGTGTAACTTTGAGAAATTGCACTAATATCTGTTTCCGCGAAGAGAAGCCTAAGCAGGAAAGTCGGAGCGAGTTTCATGAATAATTGAAGAACGGAGAATATAGGATTATCATAATGCGTGAATGACGCCGAGGAAAATCCTCATCAAGGTACTATTTACATCCGTTTACGTTGCTTTAATCCTTATATACTACTATTACTTCTGTTATCTGTCGAGGTTAAGCTTGATACAGAGTAAGACAGAGATTATCATTGAATATACATTTTTAATGAAACACATTTCCTGGAAAATATTAAGAAAAGCTATGAGAATATTTTTAAATAGTTTAGTTTGAAAAATAACTATATGTATATATATATATATAAATTTAAATAAGTAATTATTTAATAAAAATAAATTGCATAATTATTACATAATTCGTGATGAACATTTTTATCTCCTTATTATCGTCAATAAATGTAGCTAAATAGATTCCTGATTATATTGTATATCTTTATTCTTCATTATCCAGCTCATTAATTACGTTCTAAATACGTTTGCAAAATGAATATTATTCAGATAAATTATATCTTTATGCATAAAGATTGATCGGCCTCATTCGCTATTTGATTATTTGCTCCATTTCGAAGCGTTATACACGGCAGAGCGATTTAACTTTTAAGCCTAATATATCGTTAGTGGGCAAACGAGTTTCTTGCGCAATTCCGGAAGCGATAATTTTGCACCTACACGAGAATTCCGGGCATAGTTATGCGTTATTATTTCATTGAGATAGTTCATGAAAATTGCAACGAGAAAAATTAGTACACGGAAACCAGTATTGACTTTTAAAATCAATGAACGTATTGACTGTTCGGTGAGTACATAAATCAAGAAAGAAAAAGAAAGAGACTTATGAAGCAGCTGGCAATTAATGTCATCATCTGTTAACATACATCCATCTTCTAACGATTTTTACGTAAGATTATAACGACATTAATCGTCAGAAGTTACGTAACGAGATTAACAGTGATTTTGCGTACAAAAATTATAATAGAAAAAATTTTATTTTGTGGATCCAAATGATATTATTTATTGCAGTTCCTAGGAATGAGCCTTTAACCTGCATAATACATATTTAAATAGATATTCATAAATCAGGAATAATAATAATTGGATGTAGGCAAATTAGTATCTAGAGTAGAGAAAAATTTGCAAAAAATCCCATTTTTTTATTATGATAAAATACAGCAGCAATATTATGGATTCGATAAATTATTCAGATTTCTTCACATAGTTTTAATAATGAAGATCTGCACAAGTATAAAACTTTGGAGACCTGCACAAATATAAAATTGTCGGAGAATAGAAACTAAAAATCTTGAATGCTCTATCAATTCAGACAAGGATGAGTGACGAGATCAGGTATAAAGGGACATCAAGAAAATCGGGCCTTTTCGGTTCTACTCGGTATTTCTCGCAAAACATCCCATCCAGATATTCCTTTGGTTCATGAAATATTCTACAGAGTCTAGGTATTTTTTTATATCAGAAGTTGAGCAATTCGAGTGCATCCTTTCTCAATATTCGTCTATCATTATCGTTGCTTAAATAATTCGAAACAATCTTCTTCATTCTTTTTTAGTGAATTTCAGACTGTATGACTTTTATTTATTTCTTAATCTTACATTTAATTTTTTGCTATGTTCGATCTGTAATATCAATAACTTCAAACTAACACGATGGTTAGCACGCAACACCAAACGTACATGGAACATTTTCAAGGATATTGAGATGCAACCCGTAGATATTGAATTATCTATTATTGTGTTTCAATAACAAGGTTGTCAGATAATGTATTATTACGATTATCTTCATCAGACTATATTGTATTATATGATAAAGTAAGTTATCGTTAAAGAGAAACTGAGCATGGAGAGGGGATAAAGTTGTGAGAACCAATAGAGATGCGTTTATTCTGTCTGGTGCGTCGATCGTAGTTGGTCGGTTGCAGTGGGTTTCTTTTTCATGGTTTTCTTTGTGAAGTAAAACAGGTTAATGCGACTCGACAAGAAAAGGTGTGATGACGATTATTAGTTAAACCGAAGAATTAATTTATAGCATAAACTAATTTATCTAAAGATTTATTGCTTCTTATTAAACTTAACTTAAACGAACTTAAAACGGTTACTTAATAAAATAACCTAAAATGATTACTTAATAAGCGTATTAAATAATAATAATTATTAACGTGACGACTGCAAGAAATAGATGCGTCAAATAATAATAGATAAAAGAAATACATAATTGCTGTATAAGTGCTGTGAATGTTATTATATCACGTTCACGGATGTGCGTAAGCGTGACTCACGATTCTTCTTAATTCCTCACAGTGTATAATTAGTCTAAGTAAGCCTTAATTCGTCGTTTAGTTGTTTTTGCATTGTCTCGATCTCTATTGCGAGCGTGTGAAAGACTTGTGGCGGTGCTATGTTCAATGTAAGGTCTAAATCTCTCCCCTCCCCCCTCTCTCTCTTTCTCTCTTATACTCTTTTTCTTTCGCATGTATCTTTCGTCCCACGCGCTGCTCTTGCTGGTAGACGAGATTATGTATCCAACTCACCGGCTTGTGAGAAGCGTCGGTTGATCCGCAAGAAAAATCCGTAACTTCGTACCTCGGAATTTTTCCACGGAATGCGTAGAACCCTCTCGAGCGTCTTTTCACCAAAGTTTCATTGAAAAGGTATACCGCCGCTTGATGCCCATAAGTTTTCGAGAAATACGTCTTTCATAACTTTACGGGAACTCCGTTGAAATCTACGGGCGATGCCTTTGGATACGCGAAAATAGATCCCAGGTTGGCAAGCCACCAGCGCGAAAATAATTTGCGATACCGACGGTTAATGACGAAATTACCTTTATCGATATTCTCTGATTATTATGAGAGCATAATTTCATTGAGGCATGTAAGATAGCAGATACCGTTGGCAAACCGTATGTAATTCGTGCGACAAGCTGAGTCGTCTAATATTAGTTGAAATCCCGGCTAAACCTAAGTTAAATAGAAGAACGTCCGAAACTGCAAATCCGAAATGTCCTATACTGGATTACGTCGATTTGCTCTGTAAACATTTACAGCTTTTTGCACTTGCGGGTCGCGCAAGAAGTTATGCGGTAGCCGGTGAACCATCTGTTTTCATGACAAAAGTTATTTCAGAATAGCTAGGCTAGGAATTATTGTACTAAACACACACGCACAGTTGTATAGAAAAACGTTTATCTTATGTGCAATGAGAGCTTGATAGCAAGAAATATTATTTTAAAAAAGTAAAAAATGATTATACACTTGTAATTATACGATATGATATACTTTATGTGCACAAAAATCGCTTTTATTATTGCGATAGAAGTAATCAACCACCGCATTGTATTGTGATTGCATTGTGAAATATAGGCGCGTGTCATTTGATGATATATAAGTCGATATAATATTTGTCTGTACATTCTGTCTTTGTTACTCGTAGATGTTAAGAATGACGTTTGTATCCTAACTAAACATCCACCCATATTGTTTGGGTCGATTGTTATTATGTTTAGTCCTCTCTTTGAATGTACGAAACGTAGTTACGGACTATGTGTTCACAGGGCGATGCGCCTACTTTCGATATCGATCGGGTCAGGGAAGCGTTAATCCGTCTTACATCTATGTTCTAGGAGTATTCCCTACGACACGGTATATAGACACAGGAAGGTAATTTGATTGTCGCGATATTAAAGTTTGATTTTGACTGGAGCCGTGTCAATTTTTGATTGATGGCATCTTGCCGATGATCGTTAATTCAATGAGATAAAATACTGCGAATAAAACTTTCGCTATATAATTCGCTATGTAATCGCTATATCTAAAGTAGTAGGAGTAAAAGTAGTCACAAAAAGATCCGATACAAAAGAATTAATTAATACGTCTTTCGCAGAAATAATGATAAATAAATTTATATGTTATATTAAATTTATACAATATGTTAATATTATATATAAAGAAAATATAATATAAATTAATAATACGTATTATTTTATACAAACGTTAACATTGATATTTTAGATTATATGTATATTATATATTATTTCAAGTAAAATCATTATTTCACTTGAAATTTATTATAGCGTGAGTGTTACATTTACTGAAAGAGATCGATTTCAATTAAAAAAATCTTAAACAAGGTAGATTAATGGTTACAACTAAGGTAGGGAGTAATGACGTAATTGTAATGTCTTCGAGAGGCAATAGCCGTATCCATGTCATTCAACACTATATCGCTATAACTAAAGTTCCCTTTCGCCTCTGTATTGCCGTGGTAAAAACTTCTCCCGTGTTTCTTTCGTGACTGAAACATGGAAGTAACATTAACCTACTGCACTCAATATATATTCGTGTGACTTTTACGTGTGTATATCTTTAGTGATTGTGATAGATTTTCTGTTAGTATTAGTGAAGTTAGCCGTTTTACGTTAAATAAATCTTATACGCCACTTCCTACAGAACATCTATCTCATAATAGATAGTTAATAAATTTATAGTCCATAAAGGTGCCAACTATAAATATTATTATTTAATGTTAATTACTTGGCTTGATAAAGAAATATGAGACTCATTACGTGTCATTCAAGTATCATGATGTATGTATATAAAATTCTGTTTATACGTATTTCCGTTTATCATTTCAGTTTACTATTTCGTAATTTGACAGAAAGTAATCGTCAAAATGTTTATCTCTCATAAATTCATCAGAAAATTTGACATATTTCAATCAACCTTCTCAAGTTCTACTTCTGAACAATTATGTTTCGCGTGTGTTACCATGGATGATGCGTGATTCTGATTGGCGTTGCGACAACAATATCCAAGCATGCAACTCTCTTCCCAAGTGTATTAATCGATCGATATCGACGTGACCCAGGTTTCGTTCAAGGAACGCGTCCCGGAAAACAGCGATCGCCATCGCATTGCATTCACATCAAAATTGTTTTAATACATTTTATGCACACGTCAAACTGCCACGTTCAAAATTGAGTCGTTAATTATCGAGAAAAAATTAAATTTGGAAATTTATGTCATTTTCAATACTCTCGGCTGAATCTTGATGATAATTCACAATCAATATAGCGATTTGTGTATTGGTATGTTCGCTTCAACAGGTTTCCAGTTCAGAAACATTATGTAACGCTACATATTTTTAATCTATAGCCTGAAGTGTTTTAATATATTCCGGAATTTTAATATATACCGCGATAAAATCACTAATATCATAAAAAGTACGATTATCTTGCTCGTTGTCATGTATCTCGCGTGTATTGGAGTTGTAATTATGCAATGTTGATTATTTTTGCAGTTTCGATAAATATAGTGACAGGAGCGAATTAATAATCGTATCTTCAATTTGTGTTCTTAAAGCTGGCGCGTGTTCGGAAACGGTAGGCTTGTCAAAGGGCGATCAGAAGGAGGACGAGCACGATCGTTTGGAGGAGTCAGTCGCTCCAGTTAGTTTAGAGATGGGTTGCTGTGGTTGTGTGGACGAACCTTCGTCCAAAGTGGAGCCTTCGCCCAAAGTACCTACGGACCCCACGGTAAACGTTTCCCCTATATGCTAGTTAAAAAAGGATCCGCATATTTATGAATGTAGCGTGTCTAAAAATGATAACATTCATAAAGTGTTTATGTTTCTCAAACACGCAATTCAAACTAATTCATGGAAAGAAGAACGTTTTGCTGGAATAAAAATTTGTGTTGAACTAAAAAATTCGGTCTAGATCTAGATCTGAAAAAATTTTGTTGGATTATCTAATTATCATAGGAAATTCAAGTTTTACGAGCAATACTGCAAAAATTTTTGACATTCTAGCAATCGGTTTGAGCGTCCTACATAATTATTTTGATGATTCAACAAAATTATTTTCAGATTTGTCTAGTTAAATTTTTAGATATTTCAGCAAAACTTTTCAACGATTTTGCTGAAATATCATTTATTTTATTCATTAAATTAATCAACCTAATTTTTTCGATAATAAATTTAATTGATTTGCAGCTATATCTTCAGAGAAAAAAATGGTTTTGCTGGAATATTTATAAATTCAACTAAATATACAAAATAATAATTTGAAAATAATAATTCTATTGGTCCATTAAAATAATTATATAGAAAGTTTAAGCTGAAGTAAAAATTTTTGATATTCTAACAATCAACTTGAGTAATATTCTTGAAGCTTCCCCGGATGCTTTCTATATAAAGATTATGCGTTTTGCGGGTTTTCTCTGTGTTCAGATCCATTCTTGGAATGCCAATGTTTCGTTGGAATGGCCCGGAGGAACAACTCAATATCAGGCTGCTTTTAGCCCTGATAAAGTGGACATGACAGATTCATGAAATGTTGGCATTCCAAGAATGGATCTGGACACAGAGAAAACCCGCGAAACGCATAATCTTTAAAACAACATGAGTATCTTACATTATTTTGATGATCTAACAAAATGTTTAGATCTGTAACTAGCTAAATTTTTAGATAACTTTAGCAAAACTGTTTTTTCCATATTGATTAGTACGCGTTTATTTCTTCAAAGTGTTTGATTTAAAATTTTTCATTTATAAGCAGACTAAAGTCTTTTCAAAATCAGCTGTTTATTTGAACAGCTTTGACATTGTATATAATTCTTCCTTTTCAGACGCCTGATAGTCAAAATTCGCCATCGAATTATTCAGAACAGGTATTCGTGAAAAACCGATCATGCACCGATTTTTTTGCTATAATCATCCTACTCGTGCTGGCGGGTGGTTTTGTAAGTAATATTATTTTTTATCTGTGTCATAACGCCAATATGTTCTCTAAATGTAATTCGCGCGTGCAGATCTTCATGATGACGAATGTGGTGAAGAAGGGTGACATATTCCGCATGGTAAATGGATACGATAATTGCGGAAATGTTTGTGGTCGTGTAACCTCGTACGAAAATGATCCGAAATTCAAGTGTAAGGGTGGTGATTACACCAAAAAACCGTAAGTGCACCTTGAAGTATTTGTATTAAAATACTACAAATTTCCTTGCGATTCAGTCGTATATAGCTCATGTAACAAAGGTGAGATTATATTAAAAATTTTATAATTTTCCTGAAATAAATTACATAAATTAAAGAAATTATTAAATAAAATAGTGTATTAAATTAAAGACTGTATTGTAGCACAACCTATTCGAAAAAATTAATGCAGCTTAGAATCAATAAAAAGGCTAAAACATAATAAAATAAAATAATATTCAACTCTTGATATTGATTGTTTGTGCCATTTTATACTAAAAGATTTTGAGAATTTATCATATTGATCATTGTTTTCATTGATAATTTATATTCTGTGTCCATTAGGTACCTCGAGATTGATTTGGAAGTGACTGGAGTGAAAAAACGTACATGTGTAGAGAGCTGTGTACAGGACAAGACCAAGTTAGTAAAATTGAATCTCGTTAAATGTTTTGCGTTTCTGTTTGTGCTTTTCGCGTTAATCTAAATGAGAAACTGCTAGAGTAGCAATCGCAGAAAGTTTCATGCAGTAAATATAAACTTGATTTTTTCTGATTGTTTTTTCTAACATCAATTTCTGTTTCTCTGCTCGTAGAATATTATTCCTGAATCGCTGTATGAATAAGAAAGCGCCAGAAACTATCAGCTCCATAATAAGGACCCTTCGGTTAGAAAGTATTTACAATGTAAGTGATCTTATTTGTGAGTATATTTTCTGAGATTATCCCTTGTGTAAAAATTGTTAACTAGCCTGTTATTTTGTTCTCAGAATCTGATCTTGAATTAAAAAAAAAACATGCACTATAATATTATTTTCTATTGGTATATATCTTTCATTTTTACAATTTCTGTTTAAATCAATAATAAATAAATTTAGCATATGTTATTTTACAACTGAGTAATGAAAATCTCAATGATCTGAGCTGGATCTTAGTAATTAAATAATATTTTCAATATGAATTTATATACATATCCAGTTTTGTAAATTGAACGCCGAAATTATTTTCTTGAAACGCAATCACCTGAGCCAAACACCTAAAATGTTTATTAGCATCAATATTATTAATTTCTTTTCAATTTAATTTATGATATTATCGTATTACTATATTTCAGTTCGACTTATAATTGCATTTCAAGAATGAAAATAATTTCAGTGCATAATTTACACAACTGCTGGATGTGTATATACATTCATATTTAGTGCTTAAATAATATTTAAGCACTAAGATCCAGCTTAGACTTGAGGCTTTCATTACTCAGTCATATATTTACATTTGCGGTCTTAAGACACTTTGTTTAAATAGATTTTATTCCAATTTTCGGGAATTTCATATCATCTTGTTCTTTGTTCTTTATAGCGGAAAAAAATCTAATTTTTTCCAACATTCGAAATAGTAAGAGAAAATATATCCATTCTAAAAAGAAAAATTATGTGTCGTACATTAAACTGGCCAATCATTTATTTTTAAAATAGTTCGGAAATAGTCTGTTTTAATTTGAACAATTTATGATGATTTAATAACATATTACATTTTAAATTAAGCTTCAAATTAAATTATCAAATGAAATTATCTCAAATTTCTTTCTTAGAATTTATTAATTTTTATATGTATAGCGTTGCGTCATGATATGTCCATTAAAATTTGAGATAAATAGATCAATTCATTTTAAGATATTCAAACACAATTTATAAGCAATATCGTGTATCTTCTCAATTAGTTTAAATAAGTAATTAATCGATAAAATATATTATTATTATTTCAGGACGCAGTTACTGATCTGGGAATCGCATGGCGTGAATTGATTTACCTTTTGCTTATAGCTTTAGGTAGATGTTCAGAAATAAATATCTATCATATGTTATTTTAATATTATACTATTTAAAACTTTCAATTTCTTGCTGTATGTATAAATATAATTTCTCCTCATTGTTTATCTGTTTATCTATACATATAAAAGCATTTATTAAATTCGATGATATGCCAAACAATTTGCAGAGTGTAATTGGAATTTGAAAATAGTATTTTTTTTACGTTAACAGAATAATCTTTTTATCTCATCGATAATTGATTCTTGCATATTAAATTTCAATTTTAAATTCTTATATTATTTCTCTCTCTCTCTCTCTCTCTCTCTCTCTCTCTCTTCGCGACACAAAACAGGAATTTTACGTGATTGATTACGACTGACGATTTTTCAGCACTTTCTCTCGGTATCCTAGTAGCCTTCCGCTATATGGTACAATATGTCATTTATGTCGTATTGATCGGCGCAGTTTTGGCTTGCATCGGTGGCACAACATACCTCTGGTAAAGAGAATTCTCTCAATTTTTAATAATTAAAACGATGTAGCAAAAGTCATATCTTAAATTTGTTTAATCTAAAAATTCCTACATGAGAATAGAATATCTATATAGAAAGAACAATTTTGCTGAAGGATTTAAAATTTTAGATAGGTATAAATTTAAAAATAATTTTGTTTGGTCATCAAAACAACTATGTAAATTCAAGCATGAGCGTTCTGCACGATTGTTTTCATGTTTCAACAAAATTATTTTTAGATTGATATCTAGTTACATTTTTAAATAATTCAGTGAAACCGTTCTTGCCGTGTATTTATTATTTAAATTTAGTAAAATAAGTTTAATCTTTTATGCAAAGGCTAGCGTGGTACCGTGAAAAAAAGAGCGTGGAAAGACACGAAGTCTATCCGGAGGATTCCAGCGAGGAACCCTATTTTATCTACGCTATTATTATGTCTGTTGTTTCTGTAAGAAAAATCGTTATATCCAACGCTATGTTCATACAAATTTTGCGGATATATACATATTAACAAATATTCCGCAGGTGATTGTTCTTCTAGTGATTCTAGTGATGAGAAAAAGAATCGAGCTGGTTATGCAGCTTTTCCGAGAGGCGGGTAAAGCTGTGTATTCAATGCCGGCACTGTTATTTCAGCCGATTTACGTGAGCATATTTCCTTTCAGTTATACAAATCCGCTTCATTTCATATTGAATGATCTCGCGAATGTGGAAATTTTTTATTTTTAGACTTATCTACTGATCGGGTCTACAGTAATAGCATGGGTCTATTGTATGCTATGGATAGAGAGCGCCGGTGATATTTACTTGAATAGGAAAAATCACATTCATTTCAAGAAAGATGCGTTGCTTATTGTAAGTGAGCATATTTTTTTATCTATTTATATAAATATATTTATATAAATATAATATTTATCAACTATGATAAATATTATATTTCATAGAATAAATACATATTCATATTTTCAGTTATCAAATGGGATCTGTTATCTAATAATGTTTTTGTGAATTTTGTACATTTTGCCTTAAGGATATATTATAAAATATAATAAAATAAAAAATTAAAAAGTTATAAATTTTTATATTGTATTTGAAATTGATACAAAATGTTTGACGGCGATTTGAAGTTAGATCAAAAATTATTTTCATAAGAAGTTGACATATTTATAAAAATAATTAAGATAAAAAGAGAAAATTTTTAAACTACAAAATTGTAATATTAAATCAATATAATCATAAATCAAGTACTGAAAATGTTAATATTATTTTTTATTCTGTATTATATATGTATTAATTGTTATTTAATTAATTTATTAAACTACATTTTATCTATGCTTATCTTTATAATAAATGAAATTAATTTAGGCAACAAGATGGTACAATCTATTTTTATTCTTCGTGGCGTGTGAATTCTATTTGGGTTGCCAGCATATGGTTGTTGCTTGCGCTGTTGCCCGATGGTTCTTTACAAGGTGAGATCTTTATTAGATATACGAAGTTAAATAGAAAAAATAGCGCAGTGAAAAGTTAATTAGTATGAAAAGTTTAATCTGTATGTAATCAGTTGATTAAATTATGAACAGAAAAATAAAATGTTTTTTTACATACTCGAAAATACTATTTGTCATACATATCTAGAAATTTTCACGAAGCGTTATTAGATTTCTTGCTAATGATCTTCTGTTTACAGTTATTGGTGTTTGACGTTAGAAGAAACATCGCTTATAAAGCGGACTAAATACGTGCTTATTTAAATATTTTAAAAAATTAACCCTAATAGCATAGATCTCCAAGGGATATTCCAAAGAACATTTAGAAGATATCCTTATATCTTAAGAATGTTCAAGTCCCTCGAATAAAGTATGTTATTAGGAAAGTCTTATTAATTATTGCGAAAATTGTAAAATGATACAGGTTTTTTTGATTAATTGTCAATTTACTTCGCTTTATCTGTTAATAAGCGGTTTTCTATCTAATGTCAAGCACGTTGTATACTTATATAATATTTCAAAATATGTTATGCTTTTTCATAGTATTGTATGAATTTTGTAGAATTCATTTTACAGGGATAAAAGACGTCTCTCTTTACCAGTGGCAAAAGGCTTCGGATATCTTATAAGATATCACTTGGGTACTGTGGCTTTCGGAGCTTTAATAATAGGTATTGTTAGAGTTATCAGAGCCATGATAGCTTTTGTCCAAAAGCATCTGAAACGGTATGACAACTCATGCGTGAAAGGAATCCTATGGTGTTGTCAATGTTGTCTTTGGTGTTTCGAGTGCGCTTTAAAATTTCTCTCCAGAAATGCTTACATTGAAACAGGTAATTGCGACATTTTTATGGTGATATAAATATTGATTTGACTTTTTCATTGATGACACTTTTCTATTTTCTTGAATATGATAACAATTAAAAACAAAAATTAAAAATATTGATTACTAAAAAACGATATTTTTTTCAGCCATATACGGATGCAACTTTTGCACCGCTGGAAGAAAGGCGTTCCAGGCCTTGTCAAGCAACATTTTACGAGTAGCAGCGATTAACAGTGTCGGCGACTTCGTCCTTTTTTTGGGTAAAGTCCTCGTTGTCACTCTTACAATCGTTTCGGGGATATATTTGATGCAGGTACAGGTAAATTAATTACTATACTTATTTTTATATTTCAAGGGCTTTACTAACTTTAATTTTATCCCTTTGCAGAAAAAGGAGGGACTTAATCATCCTTGGATACCAATCACTCTCGCGGGGATATTCGCATTCCTGGTTTCGCATTGTTTCATATCAATCTATGAAGTAAGTGATATAAAAAGTAAAAAAATGTCAATGTTAAATAAATAATATAATCTTCATAGAAATGTTAATTTTTTGCAGATGATTATTGACACAATATTTATATGCTTCTGCGAGGATTGCGAGAAAAATGATGGCATCAACCGACCTTATTTTATGAGCCGTGGTTTGATGGTTTGTATTAGCTATAATAAATGCATTAACTTATTGTTTTTTAGTCATTTATATATAGACAAAAATCTTTTCAGGAATTCGTGGAGAACAGCAAAAAAGCTTTAAGGCATCTGGAACAACAAAGTGCTGCAGTTACATAACAAGCGTTAAGAATAGATTTTTTTTTTAATGTATCATAGTTTTAAAAATTTCATATTCGGCCAGTGCAACAAGCGATAAATACACAATGTATATTGGAGTTTTTCATACAATGTTAACGAATGATATAATTATTTTGTGAGTTAAGTTTTTTGGACAGGTCTGTTGTAATATATAGATTTTTGAGAAATTGCAAGATGTACAGAAATAGCTGCCTTTCGTAGACGCATATACGCCTTCTTTTAGCAATACAATACAGTTGTATGTACAACACAGTTATTGAAGTTCTATACCAAGCGTGGTACACAATCGGTTGCTTCGATCAATGGACTGACTTATAAGGAATGTTACGATTTTATTTCCGAAGTTCCTATTTCTAAAAATATTTTTATATAACGAGATAGTTTTTTTCTACATAAACTTAGACGCGACGTTCGCACAATTGCGAATACGCTGATTTGGCAACCTGAACTTAGACATGTACTCTTTGTACCATGATTAGCGAACAAGTTAATTTATAAGACTTACTCTGCGTTCTAGAATTCTACAGCATAAGTTTACATATTGTTATATTGTTACATATGTACTCGTTCTTTATCTTCTTATCTTATTTGATGTAAATATTTCTTTTTTATAAAGAAGTGCCTGTAATTGATAATTTTTCATTTTGATACAAATGCCATGTAAGATATAAATATACAGCTTTGGACATACGAATTATTTCAAAAGCGAAATATAAGATTAATATTCTATTGTATATTATCAACGCAAAAAAAACTTTCAAATAAAAAAGTTTGACATAATTTAATTAGTGACGTATCACTTACTTCTTTCTATCTTTTTCATAAAAAATAGAATGTCGGGAAAGGTAATATTGGAAAAAAAAGAGGACGTGGGTGAAATACGAAAATCTAATGGGACAAATGTTAACTTTTAATTTCAGTTTATTTTGTCTGGGCACACAGTGCATGAACGCTCATGCTTGGCGGTTTACAGATCTCATGTTATGCTGGTTTAGCAAAGTGATGTGTCGTTAACACTGAGCTGGCAGTAAATCGGGGTGACAAGTCGGACACTACGAGGGATGACGGGAAGGACTTTGGTCTGTTCAGGCCAGATAGACGTTTAGAACGAGTGAAAAGAGTAGACCGTTTAGAAAATTCTCTCTCGTATTTACGGTGCAGCGCGTTCGAAACAGCGGAATTACTCGCTAAAATAGGGAGGATGAGCGACTAACACGAGCAGCGCAACAGCAAGAAGCCGGCAAGTTCGCAATAGAATCACATGCATTCAATGTGATACGTTAGTTTGCACTTAAGTTTCGCGAAATACATATACATATCGCATCTCAGGAAATCCAGTTCAATGAATCAGCGTTCCGTATTATAGCACGAAAATATCTCATTCTCTCTCTTTCTTTTACTTATCGATAGCTCTCCTAGGAGAAGTCGGTTTTCTCAGGATATAGGAAAATGCCAAAGATATGTACATGGAAGAGACATTTTGCTCTATTTGCAACTCCAGAATATACATTGTTCGAATTACGCGAAAGACGCTTTCAATTTATTACATAAATATTATAGGACCGAGACAAATTGTACGTGACTTAGTGGTGCCTACGAGGAAATTCTTTTTGAGCTTCACGCTACATAGATAATTTCTCTCGTTCATCGATTACAGCAACAATCTTTGTCCAATTATTCGTAGCTGAGAAGATTCTCGTATCCTAAAGTCCTATCGTTCCCGAGATATTATTCTCATATACCGAAGTAACGTTAATGCCCATGTGTACACCGCGATTGTTAGCTCCGAGTTTCGAAAGTAGCTCCCGAGTTGCTGAATATGCTACAATATAGGGTGAAAAAGATAAAATCGAATTGGATCCTTAAAATCAACGACTACACCGACACAAGGTACTTGGCTTTGTACGACTTTGTATTGCACTTTGTAGCTAGCGCAAACTTAGGTCTGTGAATCTTAATTATTATTTTTGGTCTCGTTTAGGTCATCGTCATCGTACGACGCGCAGGTAGCTGGTAATCGAGATATCGAAGTTATTGCAAAATTTTCAGTCTTTATCAAAAAAGTTACCATCGACACAATTGCAAACACAGTTGCCAACTTAAAAACGAAAACGGGGTAATAAAGAGATTTAACGAGCAGCGCGAAACGCGATAGTTGCCTTATAATATTAACATCATCCTACAATCATATATCATTTTCGAACTTATATTTTCTTATATTTTATATCGCTTTCAAATACATCATATGTGACATACGAGGGTACGGAAAGTTCTGAGCCTGACACAAAAATGACCTGCCACAAATCATCAAACTGTTGTATCAAACTATTATAATTTTAGATAAATTTGATCCTGTACAAAGCTATTGTTAAAATTTCAGACAGATACGTTTTAGTTTCTTTTGTTTCGCTCATGTAAAGCCATAAATTTTTTGTTCCATCATAACAATGCATCTATTTACATTTCTTCAATTTTAATCATAAAATTCCATGAATTGCATTTCAAGTTGATTCCGCAAGAATCGCATTCATCAGCCTCCTGATTTTTTTCTTTTTCCAAATATGAAGAAATGGCTCGCAGGAAAAAGATTTGGCTGAAAATACTAAAGTAAGCGATGAAACTAATGCTTATTTTGAAGATTAGAGAAGATTAGAGAAATTAGAATTATCATTGAAATAAATGTATTAAATTGAAAGGAGACTATGTTGAAAAATAAAAAACAATTTTGCCAAAAATGTGTTTTCTTTATCAGGCCGAAAATTTTCCAAACTATCCTTGTACATATAACGAAATGGGAGAGCTGATGAATAATGAACTCATGAAATGAATTATCTCGGTAACTATCGAGCGTCCAGCACTCGATTGAGTGTGAAATTCATAAATTGACATAGAAATGCAATAAAAGGATCGGGATAGAAATGATCGGATGATATTATGAAGAAATGTTTATATCGCGACGAAAAGAAAAAAAGTGAAATCTAATGAGTTCTCGCTACATCAATGAAAAATATACTTCTTATTTTACGATTGTAGCACGCACTTTTAAGTAGCGGATAGCATTCACGATAATGATGATGATAGAGAAACGATGACGATGACAGTGTCCGTCCAGACGACCGTTAATATGTGGCGTAAACATCCGAGGAAACGAATGATCGAAGAACGTTGCGACGTGCTTAGCCGGCAAGCACGGTCAACAGATCTTGCACCTACTGCCAATTATTTAGATCTACAAGAATGGATTGACAGATGACGATTATCGCCTTACTCTTAAGCTTCTAATATCTGCGCGCAGTACTTACATACTCGGTGGGCTTTACGTTGCGCACTGCTCAAGAACACTTCTATTCCCGCACCGGATTTAACGTATACAAATACCGCGGAACGAGTTTTTCTCCTTTAATCGTTTCTTTTCTTTCACTTAGACGCAATTCAGGCTACCGTTGTAGAACACTCGCATTTCTGTCCGATGTTAATTTATCTTTCAATATATATGTATATATAAATATAGTTATTATAGCCATCTCGAGACTCTGTTCATCTTAATAAGTTAGGAAGCTTTGTAAAGGCAATGATGTATCATTTAGAGGAAAAGAGAAAGACGAAGGGATCGCATTGAAGAAAAAGGAAAAATTGAAAGAAAAATGGGAGGAGGAAGACACTTTTCGCACTGCGTGACTCCGCATCGATTAACTGCAAATTTCAATCGTGGAATTACTTTACCGTTTGCGATGCATTATGCATTACATCGTGCTAGGTTTTTGCATTATAAATATTTAGAGAGAATAGATGACGAAAGCAACGATAATGATGATGACAATAATAATGATGATAATGACAATAGCATGAAGATGATCTCTCGCAATAATAATAATAGGGACTCTAATAGTAGCGGTAATAGTAGTAATAGTAGCAGTAGTAGAGTAATGGTAGTAATAATAATATATATAGTAATAATAATATTATTAATATAATAATATAATAATCATCATCATAAACTCTGCAATATTTAATACATTGTTTGTTCACATGGACTAGATACAGCTCTCTCAGAACGATCGATAAATCGATACGCTCCATCTTTCTTTTCTCTTATTGTTGTCTTGATCCCTAGACTCTATAGACCAACTCTATAGACCAGCGGGGATATGATGTGATCAGTCAAATACGTTGATGGTAGACCAGAGTCACGTAATCTTTAATATTGTGATTAGCAATTACCACTCGCGCAAATATCAGTTGCGCGTCCTTAACTTAACATAACTTCGGCATCAGCGAGAAACAACAGATCATGTCTTTCTGGAAATATTAATTATCAATATTTTTTGCACTCCGAATTGCTTACAAAATGATTCCTTGAGAGATCTGACTCGGTTCTGTAGAAATTAATAACTATACGTTTTCTCTTTAAGATCAAAGATAAGGTCAGAGATACAGCATCTATGCCATTTTGGTTTGCAGTTTAAAAAAAAAAAAGAAAAATATATACCTCAGATCTTTCAACCTATAAAAATATTTCTATATCGACAAAAATAACTCACCAAAAATTAAAGTAGTATCGAAAAGAGATTGTCGCGAAAAAAATCTCGCGCGCATATGCCATCTAGCTACGCCACTGGCACCAGAGAACGGACCTGGCCTTTACCTACCCGCGTTCATACTTCTTTCATCTTGAATATCTAAGCGAGTTCTCTTTCAAGCGAAAACGATTCATCAACAAAGGCTACAACACTTGGAAGCGTCTCCGAGGTGAATGTGGCACACGTTGGGCATGCCAGTGCAGCCCTTACCGACGATGTTCTCCTGCACTAGATGCGCGAGGCCTAAATTCTGATTTATATCGCCGTCGCTACCGCGATGCTGCTTTGTCGCGGCATCGCACCACTGACGACGTTCCCGCCACTTGTCCTCGACTAGCAGTACCGATTTAGGCGACGGCGGACTAACACGATCGCGAGTGATGCTACCGCACGAGCGAGCCTTGTAGAGGCGTCCCTTGCCAAAGATACCCGGCAGCGGTACGCAGAGCTTCTTGTGCACGGCGAAATAACGACTCAATAACCGAATCTTCCTGTTCTTACACTCGTTTCTCTTACACTCGTTGATCGAGCCATTACCACGATTTTCCTTGTCGTTACAGGGCGCTTGACTCGCGCTTGACTTGTGATCGCTACGACGTTCATCGCTGACGCTCTGACAATCATCCGATTGCCGTTGACAGCTATTACTCTTTCCATCGGGACTGCGAGCGGATTTTGAGCTTTGCGATATCAAGGATTTCCCGGCGGTGAGTGACCAGCTCTGCAACAATTTCGCTCCGAGACCTTTTGCTTTTTGTACCGTACTGGTTGCTATTTGAGACATAGGTGGAACAACATTGTGCTGAGAAGCCGTGCTATTCTGCGATACCGATGACGCTGACGATGAGGAGACGTTCTGCGTGCCAATTGCAGTCGAATTGCGCGACACATGACAATGATTGTGACAAGATGAGGGTGCCTCGGCCTCCTGAACCTCGGTGATACGATTCAACGACTGGCTCTCACGCAATCGCGTCTCACCGGCTCTTCTCCTACCAGCGCGATGTCTCCTGCCAAACATTACCTGGTTCTCGGTGCATCGATGCCGTCCTCCTCCATTCGTTGTGCTCGTATTTGTCGTGTTAGTGCCGCTGCCACTTTCGTTTCGATTGCTCTCGGTTGTCGGTGTATCCGTCGTCGTGTGTTCGCCATTGCTAACTCCGCTCCCTCCTCCACCAACTCCACCACGTCCGCCACCGCTTCCTCCTGGATCCTGCGAATCGCTCGAGTCGTCGTGACTATCGCGTCTCGGAGGTAAGGGTTTGCCTGTGGATGCACCGAGTTTGTGCGCCCTCTTTTTCCTACTCTCGCTGTCGTCGTCGCTGGCATCTGAACTCGAACAGGAGGTCGTGCGCGTCTTGTGGAACTTGCTTCTCCGTTGCTCATATGTTGTTCGCCTAACAACGCGGCATTTAGTTGTCGAATCCCCGCATTCCGTGGAGTTCACCGATGCTTGCGTGCCATCCCCGTCCTCCAGGATTTCATTGAGCGTAGGTTGTTTCGCAGAAGCACCGCTGGGTGACGGCATCGTCTTGTATTTAGGTGTTAACGTCACTTGATTGTCACTAATCGGATGAAGAGGAATCGAGACGGTCGACGATTCATGTAGTGTTTTAGTAGCAGTCGTCATTGTCATCGTTGTAGATACATCGGACGGTTTTGAGGGAACCATTGATGAGGTCTCTGTGAGTGGCACACTAAACCGATGGTGTTGAGAACCCATTCTCCACTTATTTGCCGGTATCGGTCCGGTCGATTTTAGACACTCCGTTACCGATTTAGGTTTAGTTTCCGTAGTAGTGGCTTTTCTAGTTGTCCATCCGGACGATGGAGAGTTTGCGCCGCTCAATCGGTTCTTCAGATTTTCCTCGCACGTCATGGTAATCCGCGGAGTTATGGGCAGTTTCTCCAAGAGTACATTGCCCATTTGGACTTTGTCTGCTCCTTTTAGATGCATCGGCGATGACGTCTTATCCTTCTCGTTTTTCGAAATCTGCTTCAGTCTTTCTCCCCTATGCGATGATTCGGCAACGACGATATCCTCTTTTTGATGTGGATGCCGTTGACTCAACACGGGCTTCGTGCTAGTATGTTTCTCCGGAAGCTGTGATAATCGCTCCTGTAGAATATGCGAGAGTTTTCCCTCGGAACGGGAACCACGACGATTAAGGGAATTTAGCGCCGAATTACTGCCATGTTCATCTCGGCCAGAGCATGAGGACACATCGTCCTCATCTTCTTCTTCTTGAACAATACTGCACTTGCGCGAACGTACGTTCTGTAATTAGAACAGTCATCTTTGTTTCCTCTGTGCGAGAAATATTGACATGTAAATACTAATACATGATTGGATGTAACATTAACATTTTATACAACACATAAAATGTTTGCCAAGACATCCGATAGTCGATATCTTTCTAAATGATGAACATGTACTACGTACCTGCGGTACGTCACCAGGTGTCCGTGGCACGCTTAATAGCGATTGGTTCATAGTACTCAAAGAATTCTCATCTGTGCGCAGATTTGTTGTCAGATCATCCTGCCGACTGTATAAAATTAACAAGCATTGGTATTAGTGATTTCATTAAAGACGGTGCAGCATAAATATTTAGATTTAACATATCTTATAAGTGAATCACACATAGCAGCAATATTAATGGGTGATTCAGTATGTAAAACATACCTTGAGGAAACATCTAGAGCTTCTGGACGACTTTTCTGCATCTGTTCTTGTCGATGAGCGCGCAATTTCCTCTCAGCCAGCAAAAAATACGTCGCGGTGATGTGGTTGTATTCGTTCTTGTCGAGTGCGCTGTAAAAAGATTCATGATGAAAATTGCCAGTAAAACGTAGCGCCGAAGACGCATGCTTAAAATATACTAACACGCAAAAAGGCACGATCAAAATGGTCAAATCTCTTCCTAATGTCTACTCACTCCAATATCTCTTCCTTGGTGGCGATGTTACCGTTAACCATTTTGGTAATTATGTGATTGTGATGATCGTCGGAGACTTGTTGACGTGATACGAGCGGTAGCGTCTCCATCGTGTCTAAGTCGGAACCAATCGCTAACCACGGATCCGCAGCTATCTCCTCGAGGGACGCTCGGCCTTCGGGTTCTCGCACGAGCATTCTCGCGATCAGCCGCTTGCAACCGTCGGACACGTGCGACGGAATTGAATACTTGCAGTCCATAATCATCGTTAGCGTCTCACTGTCGTTCGCTTCTTGAAACGGCGCTTGACCGCACACTAACATGTATAGTATTACACCTAACGACCAAACATCTGCAACAAATTGAAATACAAACGTAGTCTATTGAAGCGAGTATAATTTCACTCTCTCGCTATATTATATTTTAAATAAGATTTTTTTTCTTTCAAATTTAGAGTGCTTCTTAGCAAAACTTTCGACGAAAGATGTAACTTTAATTCTAATTTGAGTCATATTTATCCTTAATTGCAATTAATAAGCTTACCTACTGCGGGGGCATCATAACTATCGCCTAAAAGTATCTCTGGAGCGGAGTACGCTAATGAACCGCACGAAGTCTCGAGCTTCTGACCAGGACAAAATCTATTGCTAAACCCAAAGTCCGTAAGCTTCACCGTTCCCAGCTTTTCGAAGAACACGACATTCTCGGGTTTCAAATCTCTGTGCACTACGTGTAAACGATGACAGTAAGATATGGCTCTAACTATCTGTCGAAAGTAAGTCCTGGCCACCTAAGGCGAAAATTCAAATATTATGATACGCGTAACTGCAAGTGAAATATCCAATAATTTTAAAAATTTCAGTCAATATATTATATTTAGTAAAAAATGACAGTAAGAATTTCTATAAAATGATAGTAAGAATTTTTATACAATTAATATTTTTTATTATATTAATTCTGAATTTATAACATAAGAGAAATTTTTTTTAAAAGTTTGAAGATAATTTTCTGTATAATTTATATAAATTCTTTATATATATGATAAATTTGTAACAATTTTTAAAGAAAAGAAAATTCACATTCAAGACTTTATATGAGAGCTAAACTTATATCCTACATTCATGCGGTAATTGTAAGCCGATGGCATAATAAAACAACAATGGCCATGCAACAATACCTCTTCGCTGAGGCCGCTGTCGTGGCGCATGATGTAATCGTAGAGGTCCCCGCCATCGCCAAGCTCTAGAATTAGGTATAGCTTGGTCTGCGTATCTATCACCTCGTATAATCGCACCACATTGGGATGCTGCACCAGCTTCATGCACCGCACCTGCGACACAGACGGACATGATGTACAGGCAGACAAAATTCATTTCGCTTGAACGAATTTAAATCCAGGGATCAACGATTCCGTCATCATTATCTCATCGATCTTATTAGAGGTCCATCGCTATGAGATTTATCGTGCGATGCAACTACGCGAGACGATTCGATCACCGGTTACTATCGAACCAGCCATCAAAATGACATTACGCGAATCAGGATATCATCAATGACTCTATTATTTCCATTACAGGACATGAAACAGACAGAAGATAATACTGACGCGATTGTACAGTCACGAACAAGTGAGAAACAAATAATGATTAGAATGTCGTTAGTTTTATCTATCACACTTAAGTATAAATTCGGAACAAAAGATAAATTTGAAACAGTTTAGTTTTATGTCAGAAAGACATCAGAAAGCAAAGAAAAAGGCACAAAAAGATAATTTCAGATTTTTATAGGCTTTTCGTACATTCCAATCTTCTAATGTTTATTTAAATCACTTTAAGAGTGCGTTCCACTTGACGCTCACAATATTCGCGAGTATTATTTGTCCTCGTTTAAGTTGATAATAAGAATGAAATTGATTCAGTCAATGACTTCATGCATTGCGAGCGTTAAGTGGAACATACCCTTAGTAAAAGAACATTTCCTTCACATGTTTCCTTTAAAAATGGCAAAAGATCAAACTGGATGACTCATCGAACTACAGTTTGCATTTCTCTCACCTCCTGGAAGAGATGAGCCCTCGAAACCTCATCGAGCTTACTCTTATCGATCACCTTCACTGCCACCTTCTCACCGGTGAAAACGTGTCGTGCCAGCTTTACCACGGCGAAGTGACCGCGGCCGAGAGTCTCCTCCAGATCGTAAAGACCGGCGATCTTGCCATCGTAATTGCTATATCCCACTCTTCGATTCATCTCGTGCCGCTGCAATGCAAAGTTCTTTTCGTATGCAGCAAATGATAAAGATGAAAAAGACATCTTACTCATCTAAAATAACTCATCTATTAAATCTGATTTACATATAGTGAGAGAAAAATGTATTAAATTTTAATGAGTATTTGTTTGAATAGTGTCAGTTGAATATTTATTAAATTACATATATTTATTTGATACAAGAGTCATTAATTTGATTTAACTAATGTATTTTTTTATTTAGCAAATAATTATTTTCCATATATAAAAATAGTTATTTATTAAAATTTAGTATATTTCTCTCTCATTTTATAAAATTCGAATCGAAAGAAGATGGTTTTTAATCTTTTATGAAAGTCGTTTATCTTCCACTTTGTGATTTTCGCAAATTTAAGATCCTCGTAATATAAAATTACATATTGTACATTTTGAAACATTATTAAGCACCAAAATCCGCTTCAACGGAATGTAAATCTTTCTCTTGTTTTTTGTGTTATTCATTTATCGATTCATTTTACTTATAATTAATTTTGAAAGGTTACCACGTTTTACAAATAAGTAGATAAGTAGATTACTTTGTCAAAATCAATTTGTGTTAACTAAACATTGAACTATGTTAACTAAATGAAATACATTAACTAACTATTACAATTTTTAAACTTTCTTTTTATTAATTTTTTGAATAAAGTGTCCTGTATATTTCTATATGATAACATTGAATGAGTTTAAAATATCGAATTCTGATCGATCGTTTAGAAATGTTGACCGACAGTCGCGTAAGTACGACGGTCCATTCCGAGAAAGAGGTCACTATTATTTTTAGCGCTTAGTAGGAGCAATAATTAATCGCTTCGCCATCCATGGATGTGCGATCGGTAGCAGTAAAAAAAAAAAGATACACTCCGTAGAACGACAGGAGATACTATCGCTTTAGAAAAATACATAGAGAGAAGCTAATGGACCGAACACGATGCACATGCTAAATATAGTTATCCGACTCAAACTTTTACTCGCAAATGAACAAAGTAGTTAAGTCCAGAATGTATACAGAGTATACATAGAAATCGTGCATAATCCTCGATGAATTGATTTTTCCTCGATGATATCGGATTAGAAACTCGAGTAACTGGAGCGCGAGAATCTGTTGTCCATCGATCGTATCGAGGCGCGACTCGGACAGGATCGGTTATCGCTCACTTTCCAAAGGATCGATGACCTTAAAAAAAATATGATAAACATGAGATCTCGCTTTAATCGCTTGTTCCGCTTTGTTAGTCTAAACGCGAAGATAACGTTAATGCAACCACGAGGCAAACAGTATGCGATCAAATTTAGCGCTAGATGGGAATAGGAGCCAATGTTGTGCTGCCGAGGGAACGCATTGTCTTTGGCGGAACGTAATTGCGAAACACGTCATGATGTACCGTGACGCGTCGAGGCTACATCGGATTTGTTAGCACAGTATCTCGCATTCCGCCCTTCCTCTTCTGCTTCTATTCTTATTAAATATATGTACGCCGTACTTTCTGATTCTTTGTCTATATATTCATAAATATTTACTTTTCTTTTATGTATATTATTGCATTGTGTCTATCGTTGTCTTTTTTCAAACTTGAAGAGATTCTTCTTCGGATAAATTATTTCTCTCTCTCTCTCTCTCTCTCTCTCTCTTTCTCTCTCTCTAAAACGCACAAAAATACAATTCAACGGCGAGTCGCGAAAATCTCGATCTACGACTACGATGTTCATGTCCTTTCCTTTGGGATCCACAAAGGAGTTTCTTGCCTTGCGGAACGCGCAGTCCCGTCGGGAGTTGCGAATCATTTCTTCGCCGTGCGTGCTCCGGATACTGGTAACGAGGATTACGAAGAACGCAAAAATAAACCTTCTCGAGCGACGCGCAGAAGGTACCAATAAGGAGGTGAACCGCTTCGACCAGCCTGCACGTCAAATTTTCTTCTCGGAAAACGCTATATCCGAAGATCCTTCAGCTCGACGAAAACAGATCAGATTAATACCTTAACGATCGAATCATCCGTGCTTGATGTGCAATTTATAGCAAATGCTGACGTAAGACTGACATTCACTCGCCGAGGTTTACGGCTTTTATTTCGCGCAAACGCGTCCATTGCCTATGTCGCGATATAAATAAGACGAGAGTATTCTCTCCCATTCTCGCCAGTGTTATTATTATCGACAAGCGTTCCCTGCACCATCGTTCATTGTTAAGATAATAAATTATCTTAGCTAATGTATTAATTCATTAAGGGAAAACGACGTTCGCCGTCACGTGCTGATTTACGTGCCAAATATCGAAAAATTCACCTATTAGATATTAACAAATGTCGTACGATGAGATAATTCTATGATCGATGGCGTACCCTTCGGAAACGGATTCAATTAAAATAAATCATGGCTCGGTCGTCATATCGATGCGTTTAATTCTTTTTGCCATTACATGGAAAATTAATCGCTGTTACGCAATCATAATTGATGTCATTTACGACATCGTGAAGTAATGCAAACACCGATCAAATAAAAATTCCACAAGCTTTGTCTGGACTTGCGCAAAGTGTAATTAACAAACGTAATGCGATTAACAATTTGACTAATGTGAATACCCTAATTTTACATCCATAAACTGTTAAATGCTTGCAATAATCTAAATAATTAATATTAGAATTTTTTTACATCAGGGATTCCTAAATTTTTGTTGTTTGCAGCACTTTAGAGGATTATGCTAGGGAAAATATAAATATTTACACAAAATGACAGAAATAATAGAAAAATAATTTATGAAAAGAAGACAAGAAAAATGTTACGTCAATAACGCAATGTGAAGCTCGAAATATTACAAAAATGTGATATATATATATATATTCATAATATAATATAATATAAATAATTATAAAAAACGATCCGGTTTTTATTTAATTTCACTTATCAATTCTATTTTTAATTTAATTTAAATGCAATTATATTACATAAATTCATACTGTGTAATATTATATTTCAATTGCTTTTCTCTAATTGTATTTTTAGACATTGGTATTAAAAATCTTATAAATATTATAAATATTAAAATTATACATTTCGCATTTTTCCTAGTATCTGTTACAGATATAACAACCCTTGTATAATCAGTAACGTGGAACATCACTTCTAAATATCCAGGTTCACTATCACGGTAATTTTCCACGTGCAAGGAAAGCGAGAATTGTCCAAATCCATCCGGATTCATCATGTCGTGTCGCAGCGAATTGAACTTGACATTTAACCGATAACGACGCTCATCCATCGCTATCAAGATTTACCTGGACACGGGCACGTCTGTGATGTTGGCCTGACCTGCTTTTACCGCACGTGTCCGTAATAATGTGATGCACGAGCGTCAGTTACACGTAATAAGTTTACGACTCTTCGGGGCGAACACTTGAAATGCACTTCGACTACGAAGCATCAATAGATGATCGGATGATCAACTGCGTCGCAAATTTTTATTTCAATATTTTGAGTTTCCTTAAAAAGTACGAAAAGTTATCTCCTTATCAGTTCGATTAAGGATGTATTACGTATTCATTTGTACAAATGTGTTAATATTTATACTTTAAATAAACTATATACATATGAAAGTTGTATTTGTAGCATTCTATCTTTGTCGAATAACAGGTTTTCACAATTTATTAAAATTTTTTTTGTATAAGTACTTTAAGTATTCAAAATGATTTGTGCTTTATTGCGATTCAGAAATGAGTTACAAAGATTTAAAAGAAATAAATATTTTGTTCGATTACAAAACATCTAATCTTTGCATCATAACGTATTTAACTTTAGATCATCTTGAATACTTAAAATATTAAAAAATTATAATTATAGTTACATTTAAAAAATTAAAATTTTTGTTATTATTTTATAATACATTTCCATATTTCTATTAAAGCACAAATTAAAAAAAATATTACTTTTTATTGAAATAACTTTTAATCTACGTAGATGATTTAAAAGTAATATAATAACTTTTTTGATCACCGCTCAAAATTTATTGTGTTACTTTTAAACGCTTTAAAATAATCTGTAATTTTTTCATTACTTTTTCATTATTTTGAAACTATGTGAAATAAGTTCTTAAATAAACAAAAAAAAATTGAGATAGGAGATTAATAAATATTCCTCGCGCGATATCACTTCTTTAATATTGAAGTAATATTTAAATTAAGGCTGCTCGCTTCATAATTTGGTTGCATAATAACACGTTTATTACTTCGCGAAAAGATGCAAAGGAGAATTTCCAACGAATTTTCTCACAACGTGCGTATCTGAGGCCACAGATTCCGCCGGGCGGAAATTTCACGCTTAGAAAGTATAATCTGCTCCGAGAGAGATGAGTGTAGCGCGTGTGGACCCGCATTTGAAATTTAGATCGCGCCATGCGTTCTCTTCATAGACCGCATTTCCCGGAAGCAGTCGTAAACGGAGCGTCGTACTTTCTTGAACACTTTCGCATTCGCGCGGATACGGAAGTCGCGAATTATAGCGGACGGGGAACATCGCGCGCGTGAACCATAAATTGGCCTCTCGCAAGATCCACGATGAGGCGGATCGAAATAAACCGTACCGCCGCGATTTGTAATAGCTGTAGTAGGAGATTGACAGGCGTATCGGTGAAATTCGATGTTGCAGAAAGGTCGACAACGTGCCAGGCACGGCCAATGACTGGTCACTATCCGGGAAATCGAGTCTCGATGTACTATTGATGTATTACTCATGAATACACGAACGGAACGTGTTCACTAATACGTTCAACCCTTGCACTTCTCTTTCGCTCAATAAATCAATTAATCTGTTCGATGAGGCGTGTATCTTGTGAAAAGTCTACTGTCTATTGGAAAATGTGACATTTAAAACGCCATCGCATGATCTCATCTTATTTTTATATACGCATAGATAAGATTAACAATATTAAAATGATTTAATGAGATAAGCTATTAAAGCAGTGCAGCGATAGCTTTAAATATATACATCGTAAATGTTGAAGAGGGATCTAGATTAGTTCTGCATCAAAAAAAAAATATTTTAAATTTTAATAAATATTTATTTGAATAGTGCCTAACTTGACATTTACTTAAAATGGATAAATATCAATAAAAGGAAATGATAACTAAATCAAATTAATAATTTTGTACTAAATAAATAGCTTTACATTTAGCAAATATTACAATAGTTGACATTATTCAAATGATTTATTTAAATTTAGTATATTAATATATTTTTCAGTATACAATACGAAATATTGAAAAATTTTTAAAGTTTTCTATTAATATATTTCGACTTTTCAGTTTCATCTTTAATTTTATGTTATTGTGTATATTTCTATTTCTAGTATACTGTATTTTTAATTTCTAGTATCATAAATTTTCTAATAAAAATGAGCATAAAGTGAAAGTATAATATTATAAAATTTATTGCGATTCTTTTAAATGCAACCATAATAAAAAAATCTTCAGAATTATTCATCTACTGACATAAATATAAGAATTTAAAAAAAATTTTAAAACAGAAAAATTTTTAATAGAATTTTTTCATGTCATAAATAATATAAATCAAAAGTTCTTGAAAAAATTGATAAAATTCATAATGCAATCAAGAAAAGTATAGTCATAAAAATATTTTTGCGAATAAGTAGAATTTTTGAATACAAAAATTTTAATGGATTGAAAATATTAATGTGCTCAAGCTCATTCAAAAAATATGATCGTCTATTAAGAAAATGTAAATTACGTTGATGGATTAAATTTCGTCGAGAGATCTTCAGGAAAAGAGCTTCCTCTAAGTGCGTTTTAAAATCACTTCTAATATAATTTGAAATGAATTTATCTCTGCTTGTTACAAAGAGAATAGTCATTTCCAAAATGATATTTCGAATACTGATCCCATTATTACATTCCGAGAAAAAGGTAAACCTTTGGGATTTGACTTTAACACTTTTTGTTACGAAATCTTGAGAAAAATAAAAAAGTGAACAAAGTATTTATTTTTCGATGCTTGTGTAATATTTATCAGATGTGAGTCAGAGAAGCAAAGGCCGTCACGAATTAGCGAAGGGCTTAAGCTACAATTCCGCCCTCACACATTCTCCACTTAAGTGGATGCTAAATAAATATCTTGATTTATATGATATATACGACATACATTCTTATCTCAAACTTGTCTTAAAATTTCATCTCAAGGAAAAAGATTGAATTTTTTTAAAGAATTTATTATTGTAATTAGAGAGAATTCTAAAGCTCTATAAAGCTAATAAGAGCAAACCAAATCAGCAGAATCAAATCTATCCGAATTTTTAGTACTCATTTTGTACTAAATTGTATTAATGATAATTTTGTATCATATGCCATTTCGAAAAAAATTGTGGCGTTGCTGGCTTAATATTTTAAGCTGGCAGAACCAATTCAAAATAAAAGAAAAAAAGAAAAATAATATTAGAAATCAATACAATTGAATTTGTATTTTGTATTGCTAAAAACAATTTTATATTATGTGTCATTTCCAAGAAAACAGTGACGCTGATAGTTTAATATTGTTGTCCGGAAGTTCATGCCGCAAAAGATTCAAATTTAATAAATGAAATTAAAAATTTAAATCTTCTGCGTTTCAATTTTTCTTCAAAATCGATACGAACTTTCTGCACAATCCAATATTTAAGCTGGCAAGACCATAAAAAAAGCAACACAACAAAAATTAATACAACTAAATTTGTACTAATTTGTATATCATTGAAAGTAAGTTAATATTTTACATGTTTTCTTCTTAAATGACTTTATTAGTATGTATAATACTTACAATTTATTAAGCATTTTACATCAAACCGGACGTCTTTGAAACATCGTCATTTTATTTTATTTTTTCTTTTTTGCTAACATACCTACATTCTACAGATAAAAAAATGAGACACGTATTTCGCGAAAAAAGTATGAGACTTTTTTTATGAAGTTATTGACGCTTGTAAGTTTAAAGTTGTATAAATTTATAAAAAATGTCGCTCATGCGACATGTAAATTATATCGTTAAAATCATTAATGATACAAAAAAAA
>Ga0157364_1000167_pt1 | contig 33671 bp, 16 predicted proteins | sample AttsexASBM2_FD_111476 | JGI IMG/M metagenome (GOLD analysis project Ga0157364, IMG submission 111476) | Fungus gardens microbial communities from leaf cutter ant in Ribeirão Preto, State of São Paulo, Brazil - Atta sexdens ASBM2 | ecosystem: Host-associated > Fungi > Mycelium > Unclassified ...
ACAATACTTTGAATCATAAATGTATAACCAGTTTTTTACAATAAAGCCTTAAATTTCGGAAAAAAACGGCGGAAGCAAAGTTGTACACCTAATATAATTACATTTAATTCACAATTAAAATATGAACTTTTACTTTAAAGTCCTTTAAATTTGCTGACGAAGTATTAAAAGATAGAAATTGCAATCATAACTTTAACATAACTTCAAGATATTAAACTTTTTTTTAAGTTATTGTAAATATCTTTCAATAATCCTTTGTCATTGTATTTCTATGTAACATTTTTTGCGTTTGCTTTGGGCGCTCACGCGCTGTAAGCACTATCTTTATCGCTCATTTATACACGCGAAAGAAAGATAGAATAATAGAATTTACGAACGCTTAAAGCGAATGCAGGGCTAGACATTATAGTATTATGCAAATGAGAACATTAACTTACGTATGTATATAATTTCAGGTTTTTGCGGCTCCTTTCTTTTTCGAGCCGGCGATAGCTTATCATTTTCGGCATGCCACTTCTTTAAGCACTGGGGTTCATGAATAGCGATACTAGACGATCCGAAATCTCGACCACAGATATAACATGTAACTGTTTTCTTTTGCGACAAATTCTAAAATCAAGTAGTTTAAACATGTCTCCTTATTTTTCTTACTGCTGGAATTCCATTTAATTGTTTTTTTTTTATTCTAAAATAGTTTATATTACTTATAATAAACTATTTTATCTCACACATGACACAATTCAAGACAGTTCTTATTTCGAAACAGAGAACATTTATATAGAAATTTAGAAGTAATTTATTCTAAATGTCAGAGAACATTAAAAAAAACTCACAAAGGAAAAACATTTATTTGCACGAAAGATGTATAGCGATACAAGTTGATTCAAAGATAAAAGCGTGTACATTTTCCATGTTTTAGCTTACCGGATACATTGACTGTGAACTTCCCTGTCCACTATTGGCTGATTTTTGCCTGCGAAGGGCTGGATCTTCTTGTTGGCTAACATCATTCTGGGCTTGCCATCGCCTATTGCATTGAGGCTCATGAATCTTTATGCTTCTAGTACCGAATCTTCGTCCACAAATACTGCAGGGAATGGTAGGCGGTGCATTACGCCCATTCGCTGGAGTGGCCAGTCGTTCGTTATTCTAGAAGAATAGATGATATTTGGGGAAAATAGAATGCCGAAATCACTGAATGCATTTAATACCTTAGGCGTGGCTTTGCAACTTCTCTCATGGACTGGCAATCGTTCAGGCAAAAATGTCCTCCCACACTTCGCACACGGAATTAATTGCTCCTACAAAAATGCTTCTTGTATTTTTATTTAATTACAGAAAAAAGTAAAAATTATACAGAAAAAAGTATGTATATCTCTACTGGCATTTAATTGTATACGAAAGTGTCTCTCTCATCATGTGTTTTATAAAGAAGATTACAATAAGAAATTAATGCACTAATCAAGACAATCAAATAATTAATCTTTAAATCGACGTTTGCAAATGTTGGCAGTTGAAATCACTGATAATTACAGAGCATTAAAATCACTAATTTATCATTCGGATATGACGAACAATTTTTTCTAATTTTTTACGTAAATGCTAGTTAATCGTTAAAGACCCTTCCTGCACGCAAATTCTTATTTGGTATGCGCTCGTCGTATGCATATGAGATGTTAAAGAGTAATCTTTAATATTCGATGTTAGAATCACGCACTCGTGAACAGCACGAAATCTTCGTAACCATGCACGCGATGCATATTATTATGTCTGGTAATTTGATTCTAATATTAAAGCCATGATGAATCTTTCAAGATTTAAATTGGAATTTATTAATTTTCTTTAATTAATTTTCTTTAATTTATAAGGCATAGTGTTCAATTTTATAAAAGCAAATTCCTTTTGCGTTTGCTTCTAATTTTCCGGGCGCTCCTAGAGCTCCGTATGTGCATCCTATAATTGATTCTTGCATCATCGATGAATAAGGACTGCATCATCATCCGATAAAATTAACGAAGCGCGAACAATATCCTCTCACACGGAAACGACGCATCTCATAAGAATAACTACTCCGTCGTATATTTCGTTAACGTTGCATCGTTAATTAAAATGTAACGAAGGATCTACCTGACTCTGCTCCCATGCAGCTGCGTTCCAATCGTTGTGTTCGATACCAACCGCAGGTTTTTGTGGTCTGGGCCGTCTCTGAGATGGAGGCAGCAAATTATTCTCACGCTCCCATTTCTGTAATAAAGATGTTCGTTTGAATAAATATAGAAAATTATTAATAAATATATACGTATGATATTCTAGTATAATAATTTATGAGAAATTTTTTCTTTCTTACTAAAGTAAGAAAACAATAATAATTTTTTAATGAATAAACAAATCAGTCAATTTTATTAATATCAATTTTATTAAAAAATTTTGAAGAGATGAAATTCTTTTTTTAATAAGAATCTTCCAACAATTTATATGCAACTTTCTATACACATGCAAAAAATGATTTTGCTGAAGCATCTATAAATTTAGCTACACATTTGAAATAATTATATTACTATCAAAAATTAAAATAAAAAAAGAACTACGAGCCAAAGCTAATTGCTAATGTTTAATGAATCTTATACTACATCAAATACATATATGAACAAACTAATAATCAAAATAATTATACAGAACACTCAAGTTGGTTGCTAGAATATACAATTTTTATTTCATTATGTTTGAATTTTTTTACATTCTTTTGATTGTCCAATAAAAATATTTTTTTTAGTTTAGATCTATATCTAGATCAATTTGTAGATATTTTAGTAATCATTCTTTTCGTGCAACATGCAACTATTATATTGATTTTATATTGCAGCACATTAGCACTGCGGTATATAACGTTTGTTCCAATGTCTTTTGGTTCAAAGTATGTATATACCATTCATATAACTAAGGGTGATTGCGTGCATAAATGTGAATTTTACGTATCGATCGCAAAAATCGCGATGTGAAAGCGAGATAAGAATCGCGTTCGGTAAACTTGTGTGTGCGCAAATGTAGGATATAGAGTATTCATTAAATAATCGTTACGGGAAAATGCGGTCGGTCGAAGACACCCAGTCTAAAAGTGTATAAATTACCGCAACCGATTGCTGCGTTATAGTATATTCTGTTCAACTATGACACATCGGTTACACGCAAACGAATGCATCTGATATTGAGTTTAATAGTACAAGCAACGCAACGTTATACCACCATCGATCTTGCGAAAGGGCCTTGACTTATTACATGCGCGCTATCATTGCAGAGCTATTATGTTATGAACCTTCTGTTACTTCCGCGATGAAATGGAAAGAGAAATTTATCAGCGACTCTACGACCTCTTCAAAATGTCAGTCGTGTGTTGCCCTAATTTTAGGCTTTATCTATTTTAAGGCTTTTATCACGAAAAGTGATTGAATCGAGGTAAAAGATAGAATAGAGCCTAGTAAACAATAAGATTGTATCAATATGTAATTTCCTCAATAAATATTATATAACAAATAAATATTATATAACAAATAAATATTATATAACATATTGCATATAATAATCACGTTGAATCGAATATTGTAGGTATTTATCCCATAGTATGTGATCCCAATAAATACCCATTGAGGCTATTTACTGGGATCACGTACTATGTTAATAGTAATTATATTAATTATTGTATTTTAGAATTGCGATAATGTCGAAGTCATCCTTTACCTCCATGCACTTAGGCTCGTGTATAGGAAAGCTGGCAGTGCCGAATTCTCGACCGCATACGTAACACGTGACACTCCTGGGACCTCGTTTCATTAACGCGGACATCGATCTACTTTGCTGATCCGAGACCTGAGAAGAATGATCCTGAGGAATGACCGGGTTCTCAGTCTCATCCAGTTTATTCCTGTTCCGATCGCTACGAAAGTTCAATGCCACCGGCTTCTGAATGGATTTTGGTACCGATGGCATCATAGATTTCGATTTCGTTATCGGCGATGGGATATCCTTGATTTTGGACTGGCTACCCTTAGGATGACTGTGGAATCTCTCCGGCTGATCTGGACGTCCGCAAGTTTTGCAAGGCTCTGGCGCACTTTTTGTTGTCTTTGAGGTGGAGGTGAATATTTCCAGATCATTTGATAGACCGGTCCGCGAGTTCTTCTTCTTCACCATCGATAGCACTTTAGGAGGATTGTTTCTAATCGCATGAATAGAATTTGTAAATATTAAAACATGATGGTTTAAAAGCGAACAGGATAAGTAATCATGATGAGATGTAATTATATTTTTCAAAGATAAAATATGCGAGACTTTCAAATTTTAATAATCTTCTGATAACTAACAATGGGAGGCTACAAGTAGTATCTATACATACGAACTTTGCTTAACTTTAAATATGTTTTAGTGCTTAATTAAGAAAGTAACATAGCGCAAAATTTAAATTAACAAGATTAAATTTACAAGAAATTTGAATCGATAATTTCTCGTCTTTTTTTTTATATAATAATTAAATATATGTATAGAAATTATTTTATATATATGTGTAGAAATTATTTTATAATTATAACATAGTTTTAACGAATATTTTAACGCCTGTAATTATACGAATAATATCGGCGCAATTTAATTAAATATTCCAAAATGTTCGATGCAAATTTATCGTGAATACTTGATATTGAGTCATGTCACTGACCTAATAATGGATTAATGGGGGGGATAAATATATTTAAATATATTTAAAGTTAGACAAAATTCGTATGTATTATTTGGCCCTCCTTGTAAATATAAATCATATTTTTGATTTTTTTTAAAGAATATTATTAGCTCGATTAATTTATGATCTAATCATCACTGACTTGTTATTATTATCGTCGAGCCTTCTGATGTCGGAGTTTCGTTTGGACACAGACTCTTGCGTCGCGATAACTGCGGGCGATCGAGATCTATCAATTTCCTCCATTAGACCCGCTGCGATTCGCGGCTCGTAAATCTGTTCGAAGCTCCGTCGCTGACGACGCACTGGAGCGTCATGAGACGACCAGGTGGTAGTCGTCGCGATATTGACGACGGCGCTCTGGCGTCGTCGTGATGCCGACGGCGGCGACGGTAACAGCAATGATAACGACGACGATGACGATGATGATGTACCCCCACTGATTGGCTTGCCATTCTGATGGAAACGCGTCATCGAGTCGCAGAGCAATTCCTTACTGAGCAACGACATGTCAAGCTTATTTACGAGTGCGGGGTCCAGCACATTTGGCCTCGTAAGATTCGCTGTCTTTGGCCTCTCCGGTTCCTTCTCGCAAAAAACCTGTACACGCTTCATTTTTGGTGGCCAGGTGCCGATACGCGCTGCATTTTTCGCCGCTGCCTTCTTGCCATTTGTCGTCTTAGTCGGATCTATTTAAACGGAGATGATGTCTGTTGTTGATAGGAAGCATCGACATAGAAATGTAGATCGGTTTTATCTCATTGAAAACCATAATAGAGATTTTAATACGTACTTTTTGTTTTTTAAATATCTCAAATTAATACTGTGATTGTTAGAGACAAATAGTTATTCTCAGTCAACACCAATTAAAAGTAACATCAATGTTATAATTTCGAATACGACAATGTAACTTTTATGTAACATCTCTTATATTATATTTGTCATGTTAAGTACGAAATTTTAACATTAATGTTATATTACTTTTAATTGGTGTTAATTAATTACGACTGGCTAAATTAATATCTGCTAAGATTACTGAAAAAATTATTGAAAATTACTAGAAGACTATTTATTATTATTATTATTTAATTCACACGATAAGATTTTATTTAAAACATTAGTTTTTAATGAGTTAACACATCACTACCATATATTTAAAACAATCAGTCACAAAAGAAATCACCTCTCTGGAGATTTGCTTCTGGATCGATGCAATCATTGTTCCATTTGAAGAATAGATTAGAAAAAAATGTCGCTGGCACGAAATACGATGGACATTACCTTTTGAAATATCCAAGTCATCCTTTATTATGAGAAACGTTTTCTGCGATAGAAATTCACACGGCCCTCTCTTCCACTTCATGACGATTTTATCGATATTAGTGATCTTCACAAATCACGGTATAAAAGTCCTTCGTGAGTTGCTCACATCGCGGAGCGAGCATAATCGTATTTTTTGCCGACAATAAATCTTCCACGAGTTCAACCCTCAACGTTTTTACATCGATATAAGACACGAAAACAATTAAAGGATTAAAGTTCTTACTTAAATTACTTAAATTTCATCGTTTAGAAGTGAAACTTCGATCATTCTGTAATCTGTCTTATCAGTGACATCTCGAAGAACTTTCGTGACTACTAAATTTCGCTTTATACTTTCTATACATATCACTTTTCTTCGAACGTATACTTATGTTATGCGATTGACGTCACAAACGTGTAGTGTTTTTCCCCGTCCGATGAACAGGTGGTATGTCTCGATGCTTGTGTTACAATTCGAACGAACGTTAGAGAATCCGATTAATTAGAATATTAAATGAATGACAACGCCGAAGGTAATTGCGTTACACTACTCGTACTCGCAATAAATTAAAATATGGGAACTTCCTTTGTTTTAGAAATCGCACATACAAATAACACGAATAACAGCCGCAAATAACAGCCGTGATCGTCAATACGCAGTCCATTTATTTCACATTTATTTTTAATTGTGCGTGAGCACAGGCGGAAGTGAAGTTCCCGACGACGCGGCAGCCCTTTGCTACCGAATTGCGCGGCGTACTGCGAGCTCGGTTTCACCTTGCCATTAACTCCGTACAGCTTTTACCTTTCTATATGTATGAGTGTGCAGTCGACTGTGTGACAGTACACAGGTGGCAGAGGAAAAATCGATCCAACGACCGCTGTTTAAAACACTGACTATACCGCGCCCAGTGTGTGCTGCGTGTTCTCATCATTACACGGAAGTCGTTCGAAAGCGAATGAGCAAGCGATAAAAGTATGCGTGATTATGAATTGCGAAAGCCGCACATTTTATCATAACATAGCCACTGTATCATAAATCTCTTTTTATTCGCTCTTTTATATAAATATGATATTAAAAAAAATTATTCGCGCAATATTGTACAAATAAAACGATGTAATATATGTATATGTATATATATATATATACACATAAGTCTGTACAAGTTTATAAAATTGTAATTATATAATGATATATACATATGTTAACGACGATATCTATATCTTTTAAAGTGAAACCATAGTTGGAAGATGTTGTTATGGAACTGACATCTAAATCCACGCTTATATGAGTATTCCCATTCTCGATTGACAATTTTGAATGCAATGTCCTCGTAAGGCGGGCCGGCGTGAAATCGCAGGATAGCGAAATCTTTATTGTCAGTGCAGGGTGTCTAAAAATTAAAATCAGAATTAAATAATTTACTTAAAAAATTTATAAATCATCTATGGTAATCTAAAGTCTATGGGTACATGATACATTTTTCTTTGTTGTGGACTGCTTACTTTTTAATAAATTACTAAAATTGAACTACACAAAACACAGAATTTCCAATTGTCCATTCTAAGCCATTAGTCATAAATCAGAAATTAAAAAAATGAAAATCAATGACTATGATTGAATAATTTCCAATTTCTAACTTCTGATTTATGACTAATGGCTTATTGTAGAAGCCCTATAAGAATTTATTAAAATGCAAGCATTCTAAACAGAAAAAATGCATCATCAAATGTTGTAGGCTGAATACTACAAGTCTATTCCTTTTTAAAGAAAATTCTGAACTATACATTGTGATGTAACAAATAAACTAAATCAAAATAGTTTGTTTCACTTCAACTTACTGTACTAGTATACTATAATTTAGAATTTTATTCGAAAAAAAAAACAGACCTCACAATAATTGTGCCCGAAAAAAATTCAAAAGATTCTTACAAGAAAGTATTCCGGCGTGGTATTTTTATCGATGAGATCCGGATAGAAAATGTTGAATTTATATCCTTGTACGATCTTCGGCGGCGGATTGTCCATGTCGTAATGCGTCTGATTGTATTTGTTCCATTCGAAACCTGTATGCACGCGATTGAAGTAGCGCGGTTTACGCGGTCGGTACTTGTCGGACCACAAGTAGATCTGCGCTTCCAACGATGATTCGACACTGAACTGTGCCTCATCCGAGCCCATGCCCTTGCGCGCCTCCCGATGCATGGCCTGTTCCTCGATCGTCAGTACGTTCTGAATTTTTCTGCCAGTGTTGAGGACTTGCTGCCTTGCATACTCTAATCGCTGATTATCCTCGTCTTCCTGCGTGACGAGTGTGCCCGGCTCGAGCTGCGAATAAGGTATATAAGTTGGCGAGTAGCCACCAGTTTCGTATTCGCGAAAGGATTCAGACAACAGATCGTCAGCGGCACTTGTCTCTTCTTGGTCATCACTGAAACATGACATGATCATATATAATATATATACATATATATATCTTATTTCTGCAAAGAAGAGATAAAGACTTCCTGAATCGACATAAGGAAAAGAATGCTTACTCAGAATGACTGTTTTCATCTTTTTCAACAGCTGTACTGGAAGAAGGTTCATCTTGCTTTACAGCAGACTCGTTCTCCTGTGCTTGCGAGCCTTCGGACTCATTCTCCGTTCTGGCTACACCTTGCTCGGCAATAAGAACCTCTAATTTTTTACGCAAGTTCTCCTGATGTCGATCTCTAAGCCGTGCCCTCGCCATGTGAGCTACATATTTAATACTTAATATGAATCACATGTATTATTATTTGTAAATTTAATAATATTATTTGTAAATTTAATAATAGTTATTAGAGATGGCTTAATAACATAAAACGTAAATAAGAAGGAGCAGTCACATATATAAGATAATTTTTTGCCAAAGTCATATATTTAACATTAAAAATTAAACGTTTAAAAATTAAACTATGTGGCTATGTTATTATTTTAATTTTCGAACACGTTTTTATATTTCACCTTTTAACTGAGACAAAAGACTTTCCCAATATCCAATATCAACACCTTCTGGTTTCCCTGTAATTTTCGCTTGAATCTGCAATTGCAGAGCTTCCAATTGCGTTGCAGTTTTACCCTTAAAAATAGCCGTGACATCTTTAGCGACCGACTCGTGGATTCCTTCTCTTCTACCAACAGCTAAAAAAAAGATGCAATATGATGTAAACAAGAATCATAACAGGCGAGAAAAAAATATTAAGTGAAAATCAATTTAGAAATATTCAGTACAAATGAGTAAAAGATTAATATTATGTTAAAGTGAGTCTTGATACTTAATAATATTATTGTATAAATTTTACAATTTGAGTTTAAATTAAAAATTGTAAAATTCATACAAAAATTTAAGCACTAAAAATCACCTTACACCGAATGTAGCTTCCTTTACTTATCTGTGTTGAAAAAAAAAAAGAATTATTTTTCTTACCAACTTCATATTCTGTTCGTTCCAATTTTCTGAGTTTGTGCAACTCGTCTTCCACGATCACCGTTATATCATTCCAATAATCTAAATTCTTTCCTCTTTCCAGTTCTTTATACACCTTTATGTCCTCTATAAGATCTTCCAAATCTTTCACAAGCAAACCTCTTAAGTATGTATATGGCTCATGCATCTCCACTGCATCAACCTCTTCCTCTGCACTTATGTATTTTGCGAGAAGATCGATGGGTTTTGCACGGCCATCCTGAATCCTAATGCGAGATCTCAATCTGGCTTGCTCAAGGTGAAATTGATCTTCCTGCCGAGCCCATTGTTCTAACTGAGCGGCCTCCTTGCCTCTCTGCAACATCGTCATCTCTTCTTCCCTCTGCTGTCGTTCTAGTTCTCTCTCTTGTCTCCTCTTTTTTACTTTCTCCAGTTCTCTCTTATTCTCCTCCTGTTTATGCCTGTTACGAATCTCTAATTCTTCTCTGCCTACACCAAGTAGGCCCTCCTTTCCCAACTTTTTCGACCATACAAAAGTAGACAGGATATTGCCATCACCAAATGGATTATCTGTATTTGTATAATGTAAGTAATCGTTGTCCCAACCCATTCTTTCCTTACGTCTACGTTCCTTGGCTTCCTTCTTCTTCAGGCGACGCAGACGTTTCTCTTCTGGTGTCTCTGTCGCCTTCATCAGTTCTTTCTGTCGCTTACGATCCTCTACTTGCTTCTGCCGTTGTTTCTGAAGTTTCTCCAGCAACTTTGTGGAGTCTGAGGATGAATCCGTAGATGAGCCATCGCTAGATTTGCTTGAATCTGAAGACGTTGACGGTGAAGATGATTCCCTAAATTAAAAATATATAAAATTCCCATATATACAATTTCAAAAGATCATGTATATTCAGGGAATAGTTGAATAAATGTTTGCTGCTATTGATTTTTCTAAATTTAGCACAGATCTAAAGGTCTACTTCAATTACAGGCAACAATTACTAAACGCTCGCTCAAATGTTATGGCTGTGTTCCGAAATTTACTGCCAGTACAGAAAATCTATAGTGACGTAAACTATAAATTTCGAAACACAGCCTGTGTTTTCTGAATCGTAGTATTTTTTATTTAGTACATACAAACGTCCTTCCATCTTTCATGGCATTCATAAATAACAAAAAGTCTGTTCGCGTTGTTGAAAGCTCCAAAAATTTTTGAACTTAAAATGAGATAGGTATATATTTGAGCGTGTTGAAAAGAGAGAAAACAAAGAAGCTAAGTGCAAAAAGTGTAAGCAACGCGACTTAAAGACAGCGACATTCGTCTTCTTGGCCATCAATGGCATCAATTAGAAAGCATTCTGGCTGCTTTTCGTTTAGGAGACACAATCGATACAAGTGTTATTCTTTTTTTGTTATTCATTGACTGCTAAAAAGAATAGAATGACTGTTTATATGACAGCAAAAGAAAGCACCTACGGTCTCTAAAATTTGAATTGAAAAGATGACCCACCTCTTTCGATTCTTATGCTTGGAGGACTTCCGCGATTCGCGACGCGGGTGAGATTCGTCGTCCCTCGATTTTTTATGCTTCTCGCTGGATCTCCTTCTGGAGTGATCGTGTTTGGATTTCGATTCTCCAGATCGGTGCTCCGTGCGATCATAGGTTCTTCGCGACGCTCGATTCTCACCTCTATAATCGTCACGCTCTTTCCTTGATTTGTATCCGAGACTGCGATCTCGCGAATATTTCTCCATCACGAAGAGAAGGGAAAAGATAAATAAATAAATTGAAATAAATCGCCAACCCTGTAGCGTCTAACCTCACTTTCCTCCTCCCGAGGAAGAACCGGAAGAACGTCACGAACGTTTCAAACGCGCGTCATCTACCGCAAACGGCGCAGCTGATTCCAGACTACGTGAGTCAATGGCATGAATAAAACTAAAGAAGGAAGAACGCCGATTGGATTTATTCTCATTTTGGATCTATTTATATTTCTCTCGGATTCATTTCTGTTGAATCGTCAGTGTTTCTCGCGACGAGGCGAAAAAATATAAAACGAAGTAGAAGCTCACGAACGAAACTCTTTCTTGACTCGTCACGGCCTCCATTCCGCTCGCTCGAGTTGCCGGTTGGCAATGTTGGCACATCCGTTGGAACTTTCAAATTAGACAGCGTACGTACGTACGCACGCGATCGAGGGAGGCTTCTCGGAGAGCTTACCGTGTCGTTCGAGCGAATCCATCGTTTCTAATCGGAGCTGTTACCGCTGACGCCATCGCGGAATCTGAGGACGTGATGCCGCACAACATTTATTATTCCGACAAGTACTACGATGATAAATTCGAGTACAGGTAAGCAATTATTTTGCGAGTCCTCCACATGGGGCCTCTTTTACTTAAAACGTGAGGCCCCCTGATCGTGCGACATAATGGCTTCTTCTTTTCATACAATTTCTATGCAATTCTGTGTGAAATGTCTGCGCGAAATTTCTGCGCTCAACTCGATGTTTTTTCTCTCCCTTGTCACTCGATTCTTTTTTTCTTCCATTCGTCTTGCCGGCTTCGGAATCGAAGCGATTAAAATAGTCAATTTGGAAAACTGAACTACTCGTTCAAGACCGGTTTGTCGATGTTTCATTTCGGATTGGGAAGCTTTATTCAGCTTGGATTTGTACGAATCTTTGTAGCATTCGCATTTTGCTCTGCGAGATATGACTCGCGATGATTTTAATATCAATAATTTCTCGGTGGGAGAAAAACAAATGTCGGGAGACATGACGTATGTAAAAAAAAGACGTAATAATATATAATAGAAAAATCGAGATGATTTTTTTATGCTCTCATTAAAAATCATCTAAAAATTTCTTTTTATTTTCGTATAAGCTACATTGCAAGGATCAAATAAAAATTCGATGACAAATATTGCAATTATAAAATCGCAAAATATAAATTATATTTTGCGAGAATTGTTATTTATATCTGATTTTTACGAATGATATATAAAATTGAATGGAAATTTCATCTAATTTTATAATACAATTAAAAAGTAATTTCATAATTTTTATTGATTCAAGTATTATTACCCTCTATTAATTTGAGTTGGTTTTTATATGAGAAATTTTTTTCATTTTCAAATTTCTGTAAAATAAAGAAAAGTCTTTCAGATTGTTCTTCCTAAAATATCTTGTTAAAACCTATTTGATAATGTAATAGAAATGTTGAAAAATAATCATTATTTTTCCACATTGTTTTGAAAGCTTAAAACAGTAAAAAAGCATTACAAATGGAGGATTAATTATTATTATTAGATATAAATTTATGTTTATAAAAACTTAAAAATCTTTTCACTCTAACTAACAACTAATATGCACTCTGTGATAAAAAAAATTCTACATGCCAAATTATTTATTATCGAGAAAACGACTGCATTTAATAAATTTTTTTGTCAAAGTGTGTGTATATATATATATATATATATATATATTAGAATTTGAAAAATTACAAATAAAACTTACTGTATACATATTTCTTATTTTTGCTTTTTTCATATATTTGATATTTCTATTTTCTATTTTTATTCTTTAAATTTTGTATAGGCATGTAGTTTTACCAAAAGAAATGGTGAAGCTGGTGCCAAGAACTCATTTGCTGTCCGAGCAAGAATGGAGAGCTATTGGGATCCAACAAAGTCAAGGATGGGTACACTATATGATTCATGATCCCGGTACATACTCAGTTTGATCTTAACATTTCCCGCAGAACACAAACAGTAATGTATTACATCAATATTATAATTTTCAACTCAACAATATAAATTAATATAACACATGTTATACATAACAGTTATATTATTGAGTACGAAATTATAACATTAATATAACATTTATGTTAGTTTGATTTCTCTGCATGTTGTGTCTTTTGAAGATTTCTAATAAAATGAATTATTTCAGAACCACATATTTTGCTATTCAAGAGGAAAATAACGACGCCTCTAGAACTGAGAGGGAAAGAAAATTAAACGCAGCGAAGTTATATCGTTTTGTAAATAACAATTTAGATCATGTTCATATTTATAGTGGAACATATTTACGATCGTATCTCATCACTTCCTGTTTTTCTCTCTCGGTCTCGCTAGCGAAATCGATGCGCCATGTAACATCAAATTTGCTTTCTGAAAGCTTGATTGAAAAAGTCGCGAACTAATCTTTAATAAAAACAAAGCGACGAATTTTCAAGAAAATTCCACAAAATAGTATGTCCATGGTCGTTTTATCTTTAATTACTTCGCGTTGTCATTCATTAAAAAATGTCAAGCAAGTATGCTGTATATATGTTTATAAAATATATTAGTTTTTAATTCCAGTTTAGCTTTTGTACTTTTCTTTTTGCATTGGAACTCGAGAATAAGAGATACATCGCAATATATTAACTTTGAAACAAAATGAAATGTTCTAGTTTTTTGTTTCCAAAGATTGTAATTCCGAAGCGAAGTAATTCATAAGAATGATGTGATTACAGTGCCTTTCAATAGGAATTTGTAAAATTCATTCACTTGCGTTATACTAGATTAGTACATTAAAGGCTACTATACATGAAATTAGCTAAGTTAAATAAAAGCATATGTGAATATTATAAAACAGTAGAATGTCATCAATAATATTATACTTAATAATGTCACGTTATTTATATACTTATGTATTATTTCATTGTAAAGTTGATTATTTATTTAATGCCTGTATTTAGATGCTTTATATAAAGCAGCCTTTAATGTGAACTAATCAAGTGTAATACAAGTGATCGAATCATCACCATTAGTACTTTTAATTAAATTAAGACGCTTATAGATCATTCTCTTTTTAAGTTTGACACTTAATGCAGAAGTATTAATTTATACAAGGGAAGTGTAGATACATTTTAAGTTTATATAATTTGTTCATTCTGATTTTAACACCTTGACTTTGGCATAGGAAGTTATTTTCATCACAATTTTTGTGCTTTCTAATTTCGAGTAAATCTATGTGCCGTATATAATTGCCTTAAAAGCTATATAACTGGCTACATTAATTTCATATTCAATATCATCAAGCTTTCCCACATTTGTACTTCATGTTAGCATCCGAGCGATTTTGGTTTGTCTTTTTTTTGTAAGAAAAGAAAAAGAAAAGTGTATTATTGTGTTAAATAAATGTTTGCATTTATGAGAAATGTTATAGTTTTTTACATCACTTATTAATTATAAATACCATTTATACACATATCTATAACTCGACGAATGACAACAACTTTCCAAGCGTTAGAAAAATTTAACACCTTGATTATCATCAAATGAGATAATCTCTGCCTTTCTTGCAGCTTCTAATGTCTTCAGTGACCTGATTAGCACTTCTGTATCCAGACCATGAAATTCTAAAATAAGCAATATGATTATTAATAGTTATTTCTAATAATACCGATAAATAGAGCAAAAACAAATTGTACAATATACCTTGTTCACTTGTGTCCTCCCCTTGTGTCAGTTCGAAGAATGTACACACAGAACCAGTGAAGCCATTCTCCTGTGCCCAATTATATATTATATCACCCCATTCTTCTAAAGTGTGCCAATAAACCAACCATCTCTGCTTGGTCTTATCTAGGGGAGACGCATTTCCTGATTTTCCTAATTCTTCCAATATTATTAGTACAGCTTCGGATGGTAATTTTCCTGTTATTGTGTTATTAAGGAGCTTTCAATAGCAAAGTAACTATTTTAATTAATATACATTAGGAAATTATAATAATAATCCAGTGAATCATAACATCTAATAATAACATAACTGTCAGTTAATTTTCCATTCAACAATACAACTATTATATGTTATATTATATGTTATATTAATTATATTATTAAATAGGAAATTGTAACAAGTATATTATAGTTGGTACTAGGAAATTTTTGTAATAAGTGACTAATAAATGTCAATAAATGAATTGCTGAAAACAGTAATACATGACAGGGATGAATATTACATTAAGTATAACATACGACAAAATTGGTAGAATAATTGTCATTCGATGTGACAAATAAGGATACTGTTTATGCTAGCATTATTAAATAGAGGATTTGTGTGAATCTCGCGCACATCTATGACCGCCTGTTTTGTGATACGATAGTATTCTAGCACCAGGCTCTTCCAGGCCGCTATTTGTTTAGCTCTAGTATCTGCATGAGGTTGAAGCCTACAATGAAGGCGAAGTCATGTGGCAAAAATTCGAATATTTTTCAAATGTTGTATTATCGCCAGATTCATAAATATGCTTTTTGTGTATAATTTATATTCCTAACCTGTGACATACAAGCTCCTATCAAACGACATTTTACGAGTAACATCTATTGAATTTCGTTAATCTTTAGCACATATATGCCATTATCAGTAATATTAATAATTTCGTTGAAATACACATTTCTCGCGATAATACTCACGTAAAAAACGGCGGGAAACTATATTGCCAGGGCCATTCGATCTCTGCCATTGTTTGGTTATCAACTGTCGCAGACAGCTGTCAGACGCATGATATCAGAGATCTTATAATTAGAAATGTCGAGAAAGAAAAGACTTTCATTTAAAAAATTCATTAAAAAAAATTTGATATATTTATTACAAACGACAAAAATCTTGTCTTTATTACAAAATTCATGGGAAATAGCAATCGTTGTGTTATATTTTATATTACTACCTTCATTTATATCCTGCTATATTTATAATCCATTACTTGATAATACAATGCAATTGACTCGTAATATATAGTAAAAATAGTGAAAATGGTCCCTTTTAAATTATAAATATGGACTTCTGAAGATTCTGAATGTTAAGATGTTGAACTATTATATATATTCATATAAATGAATTAATTTCAGAAATGATAATTGCGTGCCGATATGGTTGTCGGACTATTAACGCAATCAATCTGAAATATTAATAATCCTCCCAAAATAATTATAATATAATAATAATAATAATAATATTTATTCTTTACATCCAAAAATCTCTAATATTAACTATTATAATTATTATTTATTACCGAAAGACAGTAATTAATTATTTATACGAATATTATGATGAATAATGTTTTTAAAACCTTAAAAGTACAGTTAATTACTGCCTTTTAGTAGTATTGGCCAGTTTTTATTAGGTTTCTATAAGGGATGTCAGTGGAATTCAATTCAGTAAGAGTCCTTTACTTGACATTTTCTTCAATGTAATTTTTAATTTGCATTGGTCGCATATTATGCACAGTTGGAAAGTAATGCATTACTTTTTAAAATAAGTAATTAGTAATAATAACGAGTTATTTTTAATAAAACGTAACTGTAACAGTAACGCATTATTTTTTTTTAAGGTAAACATTCCTACCTCTGATTATACATATCAGTTACGAACAAGACTCCTGCAGACAATTAAATAATGATTCTGATAAAACACTTGCTCAGGCCCAATGACTCTGAATGGTCTTAAACTAGCAAATGGATTCTTCCCACTATAGAGATAATTTACTTTTCTATCCAGGATAGTGTTTATTCTGTCTATCTCTTCCTCTAATTCTTTTTGCATATAACATGTTAAGATTAATGGATAATTTTGTTTCGCTAGCATTTGTATGGATGGTGTCCATGTATCTCCATTGGAGACATGTTCATGAATACCCGCATTAAATCCCACAACCAAGTCTGGTTTTATGAATAATGAGTTGCGTAAATAATCTTCATATAACACATCGTAAAATTCCAATGAAATTTTCTTCTTTTGCAACATACAGTTATCACAAATGTGTAATAGATTGGATTTATATTTTAATTCTGGCCCAATCATTATAATTACCAATGATATTATAGCTTTTATTAAATGCAGCAGGATTTCCCATGTCATCAAGGTAGTTTCTTCAACATAACTTGCAGCTATAACATGAATGACTAGATCTTTGCGTTGTGGTACATAGTCCAATATTTGCATGGCATAGAACAACGTCAAGGGACGTGTGAGATATTGTGAATGCCTGGCTGCTAAGATATTGTATGACATTTCCGACTCAGTCTGAATATTTCCATAAGCGTTTATAAAGTCATTCATGTTCCGAAATGTATCAGTATCAAAAACGTACTGCAAGTAATACATGTCCAAAGTGTTGTTTTCTCCATTTATAAATAATAAATTTAAACGAAGACATAATTCCAGAGAAACGCAAGAGTCTTTGTGTTTAATGCTATCTTTGTGATCTTTACAGAAGCTGACAGATGCACAGCTCTGGCAATTCTCCAACAACTGACCATCCTGTTCATGGCAGACTGTACATTCCCTTGGAAACTGGAACATTTCTTTTTCGTACATTTCTAGAGGACGTCCCAGCTTGAATGATATAAGCAAGATTAAGTTCAGTTTCTGGTTGTTCCACTCCTCTGAAGTTCCGTGGTTTTCCATTTTAAAGTCTCGCAGTACGTCCTGTATGGCTTTACACAAAGATTTATGCTGCGACCAATGTTGCTTCTGATGCTGTCGATTACAATAGACAATCATTCTGCAGCCACCACATTTCTTCAAACAGACGCCATCGCCAAATTGTTTGCAAACGTGACACATGGTCGCATAAAAGAACGTATTATAATTAACAATTATTTTATTTTTTGTTTCTAATTCCATAATTATCAGTCTTATATCATGTACAGGCTTTTATTTGATGCAAAATAATTTTTTCCCGTTTTGAATTCTTGCTTCCAGACAGAGACAATTCAGCCTGTTCTTCTTCTTCGAAATTTAATGGCCCTAATCTTCATTGATGAAGTAAACTTGGCCAGTGCTACGCACAGTTAAAGCCGACAACGCTTTCCCAAAAATAGTATGATGCAATACTCGAAATGAAACGTTCTCACTCCATCTCTCAAGACTTAATTCAGCCTGTTTCTGATAATGTTTATAAAGTATTGTAATACATTGATTTGAAAAAAGATAAATATTGCACATAGTTTGAAATTTGCTTGAAGTTGGTTAGAATGTTGTTTTGCAAAGGTTATACATTGATGCGCATGCGTTTTGTTTCCCGCGCTTTTATAATTCTCTGAATTGATGCGTTTTGAAATGTTCTGACGGTAAAAATCTGTACTTCATCAGTTTGTTCGCGTTGCTTGCACTTTTTGTACTTAACATCTTCGTTCTCTCTCTCTCTTTTCAACGCTGAATATTTTTTGTCCTTTTTTAAGTGCAAACATTTTTGAGAATTTCAAGCAACACAAACAACCTCATAGCACTTCATAGGTCTGTTCATGTTGCTTGAAATCCCCAAAAATGTTTGCATTTTTAAAATGAAATAAATATATATTTAAGCGTGAAGAGAGAGCATAAGTGAATGTGCTGAGTGCAAAAAGTGCAAAGCTGAACAGACTATCACTATATAAACACTACAATTATCGACTTTAATTATCATCTATTATCGTATATTAATACAAAGAGTTAAAGAAATATAATTAAATTTAAACAAATTTAAACTAAAATTCTTTAAAAAATTCCATAGACTTTAGTTTATTTTAATTCTGTATTTAGAATCTATATATTATTTATTTTCATAAAAAACATACATTCTGTACAACACAGAATTTACAAAATTTCCAGCATCACAGGAGATTGGAGTGTTATAAGATGTGCACAAATATATATACACACACAACTCCACGATATAAAAACTTTTGTATTACATCCTAGTAATATTCTTTGCGATATACATTCATATGTACATACGCACACACACATATATATATGTATATATAAGTATACATACATATATGTAGTTTAATTGAATTAATATAATTAATACGTGATATATAACGATATTTATTCTTTTTTTAAAATACTATTCTCTGTCTAGGAAGAGTTCTGAACTGTAATTAAAATGAAAACATGCCACAAGACCAGTCAACTTACAATTAGATTTGAAAGTCAAGATAGCATAAAATTTGCCTTTTTGTGCAGGACTAGTTCTTATTATTTATCGAAATGCACTGCAAATCATAGCACAAAAATTTGGCATTTTATAATTTCACTCTTTATCATAGATAAATTTTGTTTTATAATATACACATCGTATAATTACACGATCTATGAAAACTGGCAGGTGCATAAAATTATCAGTCACAATTATATCCAATCGTTGCATTTTTTAGGCTTTAAAAAATCGTACAACACGGACAACATATTGTTTGCATATCGGACATTCAGACATTTGTTTGCCACAATTTATGCAACAAGCCATATGACCGCATTCCAAAATAACACACTCAATCGGCGCATCCCAGCAGATTTTACACAATTCTTCCTGGCTGAGTTGTTCCACATCTGTAATTTTAATAATTTATTTTATGGTAAATGACAGAACATAATAAAATACATTAAATAATACTAAAACAAGAATATAAATAAACGTTCGAAATTTGCAATGCAAAACAATTCAAAAATCAGCGATCAAAAAACGAATAATATAGAGTGTTTTGTTAATATATTAATATAAATTTAACCTGTCAATATAATTATCAATATATAAATTATAATATAAACGTTTCGGCTTCACACAGAGTCTTCTTTTATACCTATAAATAATATCTCTTTGCTGTTTAAAGAATAATCGACATTATATATTAATATGAATATAAATATTATCCATCCAATATGTTACGATATAATATATTTTACCTTTTCTAGACTGATTATATTCCTGCCATAATCTGGTCACTTTGTTCAGTAAATCCGGTCTCTCTATGCAGCCTTTATAATCTACGCGATTTGTACTCAATAAATTTTTTAATTGTTTAATACTTAGATACTCTAATTCTGATGCTTCTTTTATATCTGATAATTGCACCTTATCTGACCACTGCAAATAGAAATAAAATACAATATAAATACTATACAAGTATTTTATAAATGTTATTTACAAGCATATACACCGTAGGAATCTCTGTGACCATATCCGATTTTTTTTCATTCGACGTTTCGGGAACTTCCTCCTGCTCGATGATTACAGGCTGCGATGCAGTACTGGGCCCAGTTGGACTGCTATCATTCCCAAATATTTCTTCTATTAAGAGGTCAGTATTTTTCGTTGGTCTCTCCTCGGGTGATTCGCTATCACTGCTAAGTGGAACACTAATAACCGGACTACTATGACTACTTTCACTTGCTTCCTCTGCCATTTCAATGTCCTCGTTTCTTACAGATTCCGTTGATGCTTGCACGTCCGCCGCATTCGCACCAGGTTCATTATTTGCAGTACTAACATTTGGTATATTTTCCATTCTATTTAAAGGAGGATCAACTCTGGAACTAAATAGTCATATTACTTAAAAAAATATTTTTAAAAGAGGAATATATAATTTGTATAAATTTTATATTAAAATAAAATAAAATAAAGAGTTCATATTAGGCAAAAAATTTGGCTCTCAAAAAATTCAAGTGTTAAGCCTAATTATACACAAATGTGATAGGAAATGTAATAGGAAATAACAGATTTTATCCTATTAGAAATTATTATAATTTTGATGTAATTGGTAGGTTGAAAACTGTTATTCTCTGTTCTTATTGTCTGTTCTTTTCATTAAGTCTAAACTACCAGTAATTATATACACTACAATGTAAAACGTACTGTTGTTCTTCAGCAACATTTTGCGTCCTGAAGCTACTGTGGTCAGAAGTCAAGCTCGAATCAGTTCCGTTAGCAAAAAGCATTAGTAAATGCACCAAGTCTTCTTTCTCTGAAATTCAAGTATATGTTTCTTGTTAAAAAAAAATTCTTCAAGTTCTTATGAAATTGATATTAAGAAGGTATTATTACAGATAGAGGCATGTTGGCAGGCAGCATTATACATATTAATGCACGTACCGACACAACCCTTAACAGAAACTTTTTTTGCCACAAGATACTGACGCAAGTCCCTAGAGCGTATCTGTCTGATTTGATTTCTGATGAGTGGTCTTATTGACAATAGACCGCAGCTATCGCAGGTGAATACCTTGTCGAATCGTTTAATTACACATTCGGAACAGAAATACCTTAGGCAGTCCACACATTGTTTCTAAAAATTATACAAGGAATATAAATATATGTCAAATATTAAACCAGAATTTCGTAATCAAGAATTATGATAAAGTTCGATCAAATATCAGGCAAATAAATTCCTGGAACCAGATTACTGTGGAGTCCTTAATAAAAAAAATTTCTAGATTACCTAACAGAAGAAGGTCAAATGTTAATTGCTAAATAATTTAGTACGCAGTGAATCTGTGTCATCACTTGGTTCTACGGTGACATTTGCATGACAATTTGAAGGCTCGAATTCATTGTCCGGACAAACATGACTTGTCAAGGTTTGTCGAATCGCCCTTGGAACCGGTCGTTCAGCGAGGAAGAAGGGCCAGGTGTGTATCCCCGATGAGGGTATCCACTCACTTTTCTCTTAAACAGGTTGAACTTTGCATTGCAGGCCTCGCAAGCCATCTCGGGTCGCCCGTTATCACCCGTTCGTTTCCTGAAACGTTCTCGTTTTGCGCGCCGTGAAATATCACTGTGTTGAGAGATCGAATGGGAATGACAGGTACTGTACGTTGTATTCTGCATGAAAATCTGGAGCAGCGTAACGTGAACGCCGACGATCGTGATGTAAGAAGGATGAGCTGGACGAGCGTAATCCTTTCAGATCGATAGTATGATGTTGTTATCGGTTCAGTACGATATAAGTTCGTATAAGTCCGAATCAGTCCGAATTACTCCGATTACTTCGAAGTCCGAATAGTCCGACCAGTCCAACTACAAAGGGAAAAAAACAAAGGTGCCCAATCGGTATGGCAGGAAATGCGTTTCTTATCTACATATGACAATAAAGATGCCTTTTCAACGTTCGACGTTCATTTTTGGCTCCGAAATAAGGCTAGTATTCATAGTCAGATCTTATATTCAGGACCGTCTTAAATACAGTCTTAAGAAGTGAACCAAACGAACCAATTAGAGGGCCATATTAATATCTTAAGACATTACTTAAGACTATCTTGAAATAAGAACGGACTATGAACATCGGTCTAGATCAATAAAAAATCAAAATAATTTTGATTCTTAACGTCAATAAATAATTAAATTTTCTAACAAAAATTATCATTTTGATGTCAAATAAAGTCATTTTAACTTTCTTTTGGCTTGATGTATTCCTTGAGGAATTTGAAGTAATAAGTGGAGAATATAAATACCAGCACGTGAGTCTCTCCAGTTACCTGGATGGCATTGTGTGATGTAAGTGAACAAAATAGGCTCGACCCTTAACGTGTTAATTTAGTCACTTCACAGAACTTAACAAGTCTTATAGATATGATGCAGGTAGTTCTAACACTTCTAATAATGTTCCGCTTATTGTCAACTGCTCATAAAATATTCATAAGATATCTCTTAGGATCATCTTGTGGTTTATTCTATTATTATACCCATACTCTATTATAATAGTCCTACTCTGTAGGTAGTCCGATATGGATTATCTACAGTTTTATCGACTGAAAACATCCATAATAAATATCCTGTTAGATGTCTATTAAGATTATACAATATTAGGATTATACAATATTATACAATATTATTTTTGTATAGAAGAGAGAATCATGTTGAAATGTGAAAAGCATTCCTAGAAAATACATTTTATTGTAATTATTATTTATATTTTACATTCGCTCGCGCGAGACAACATTTTATAAATAGTTTATTTATACACTTGGCAATGAAGCAGTTTGTACCGGTATTAATATTAAGATACACTATATTTATATTATGGCAGCAAAGTATCGCGTTCCGGAATTCTTGATTATTCGGTACGTGCTGTAATAGTGCCTCATTAGCTATACATTACATATACATTACATAGGACATTATCCCCAAAAGTGTCTGCATACCTAATATAAATCAAAATCTCACAAAGAAACTTAGAATCTTAGAATTTCGAGATTATATTAACCAAGATTATAATTAAGACTTATGTGTGAAAGAAAATAAATTAGATTCATTTCTAACGATAGAGTATTCTAACAAAAATTCATTTATATGTACATATTGCTTGAATTATATAATATATTTATATAAATATTAACATAGAAAATAAATTATGTGTGCGTGTGTGCGTGCGCGCGCGCGCGTGTATGTGTGTGTGTGTATGTGTGTGTGTGTGTGTAAGAGAGAGAGGAAACTTATTCAAATTTATTCATTCCTATATGATCACACAAACGCACGAAACCAATATTTTGTTTGTCCGTGCCTCTCTTCGTGATTCTGTACAAACACTTGTGTCGTATATACATGCAGTTATATGGCTAGATCAAAGTATTCTCACACTGTACATACAAAACAACGAAATACTTAAAACAATGATCGTTATATATTTACAACGAGCATCATACATTTTACAATGCCGACAATTAGCCAAAACTTTTAATTTCTCGTGTTCGGATATATAAATTTAATTTATCACGTTATCATAATCACGGTAATGGTAATCCCTTTGTCACACAGCCCGCCCTGTTATCTGTTTAGCAGACTCCCTTTACAAAAATCTATTTTTTTCTATGTCTCGGAAGATATTTACAGCATTTAATTAGCAATAATTATAATTTCGGATTTATATAATTAGTAAATAAAGTAGTATTTTTTCTTACGCAATGAGTTTAGATAATTACGGTTTGAACAAAGATGCAATTAATTAACAAAGATTCAAAAACGAGAATAAGTCGACTCTCCTTCGTTCTTTAAGATAGAATTCTAATTTTACTTCAATTTAATTTGTTAGAGAATCTGGGGAAAAAGGGCCGTGTGCGGACCATTGAGAACAATTATTGTACAACTACATACAGTGCTTACAAAACTACATGGGATGTATGGTATCCTTCGTGTTCTGCCCTGATATCCTCGTGAGGGGCTCTTCATCAAGATCATTGGAGATTTGATTCCAATGTTCATCTTCCTCATTCTCCTCGTCGTGCAACGAATCTTTCCTGAAGAGTATAGTTACAGTTTTTTATATTAAAATACACGTCACTATTTTAATGTAATGAAAATTAAGAGCAAGAAGAAATTAGAAAAAAAATAGCTTTTTACTCAGAAAAGATTTCTTCCAAAAATTCAATTCAAAAACAATATTTCTTTGCTATGCAGTTAAAGAAAACATTTCTTTGATCTGAACGTACGTCATTTCTTTTACAAACATGATATGCAAATACATATATAGTAATTCAAGATTGAATTATTTTAAACATTAAAAAATCCAGCTTTGACCGTTATAAATCTTTAATTTCTAGTATTGATTGTATTTTCACGTATATGGCTAAAATAAAGTTTCTTAATATTGTCATTTCTTTAATTTGAATTCATGATTTTATTTTTTGGAATCAAATAAAAAAATTTATTTAAGAATTAAATATTTAAGATTTAAATATTTTAGAAAATATTTAAATTAAAGAAATAACATTCAAATCGAAGAAATGTTTTCTTTAACCGTATAATAAAGAATTTATTTATTTGAATCGAAGAAACTTTCTCTGGGTGTTCGAAAAACATTTTAATTAAAGTGAAGACTAATGTAATTATTTAAATTCTCTTTCTCACGAAAATTCCTATAAGTTACATCGGGGAATTCTGGGAATTTTTCAAAGTTATCAGTTTTTTAGATCTAATCGAAGAATAGATGATTGTATAATATTAAGAATTATATTACTAACTGATATTTGTTGGATGGCAGAAATAAGGATTTTGGACAGTCCTTGAAGTAGGGCCAGCACTCGCCGTGAAATTTCCCACGGTTTTCTGCCTCGACATATTCCTTGAGGAGGTTTGCAAATGGCGATCGGCTAGCGCTAAAAACAAAATGCCTGGATTTAATTCAACATTATTTTATGTGACTCTAAAATATGCTTATTATGACTTTATTCTCTAAATTATTTGAAGTAAAATCTCACACTCTAAATAATAAAATTGTTTTGAAAAAAATAAAGAAAATTTTTAATTATTTTTAAGAGTAAAATTTCATTCTTCAGAATAACAATAATTCATTTTAAAAGTTTTAGAGTAGACTTTATTCCGCAAACACAATAGAGTGACATTCCACACTGAGACCTTCACTCTGAGAAAATCATATCTTATTTTAGGACTTGATTACTAAAAAACTATATATAATACAAAAAAATCTTTATATCTATTTTTGTTACTCTTATCTTAGTACAAAATTATTTATAATAATTATGTTCTTGATAAACAAAATAGCAACACTGCAGCACGTCTTTTGCAGGCCTGCGCGTGATGAAAACATTCACGGTAGACAGCAGAACGAGTCCAAAATATGCTGTATCAAAAATTTGATTAATTTCCATTAAATTTACTAGAGAAATACCTGTCCGATCAAAAAAAAAAAAAAAATGTGAAAATGGTGCATGCGTGAAAAAAGAAGTTCAATATTTTTACTTAAAAATTCCATATAAAAATATGAATTATAAAAAAAAGTATATAAGTTATTGCGAAAATCACAAATATTTTTTTAGATAATTCAATTGACAATAACTAAGCCAAATTTCAAAGCATTCGGATTGATTTTATGATAGTGTTCACCGTTTTTGAAAAACACCATTCCAAGAAAAACGCAATTAAAGTTTCAATAACAATCTCTTTTCATCGCACATGGATGCACTGATTTTTAATCGAAACCAATATAATCTATATTAAAATTATATATCAAAGTTATCTATAGATAAATAACATCAAATAATAATTGATATTCAGATAAATGGAACAGTCATTGGTAATGTAGAGGCGATTGTTGTGCACCGCTTGAGATAATTAACTGTATCTTCATTAATATTGGGAATTTCACTTTTGGATAAAAAATTTTCGATTTTTTAAAAATTCCAGTGGAATAACTCTTTAAGCTTTAAAAAATTGACCAATCATAGTTGATTATTCTTTTCACATGATTGATCTATTTCTTAAGGCTTGAGACTACGCAATTGTGTTTGCGGACTTATGAAACAGAATTACCCAGAACTACACTAAAAAAAAAGAAGTGTTTAACTTTAAAATATTAAAATATTTTATTCTTGTCTCTATTTTTTAAGCATTTAAAAATGTTTTAGTTTTAAACTTTTTTAATAGACAAAACATCTTTGAGTATTTAAAAAATGAGGACAAGAATAAAACATATTTTTTTTACAGTGTACTCCACTCTACTCTTCAGAGGCTCCTTACTGCAGTTTTATGAATCAGTCTACTTACGTAAAGAACAGCTTCAACATCTCGCCGATAAGCCCGAAGTTATTCAAATGATGTCCCTGGACTTCGCAAATTGCTCTCAATAGGCATGCCTTCCCGTTCATTCCCAACGTAGATAGCATATCCTCGGCAGTAACATAGAGTAGGGCTCGCTCGCCACCATGGAATGCATTTTTTGGCACATCTGTTATGTCTCGCTTGTGTAATCTACGCTTGATAAATGCTGCGATGAAATCAGCCATCATCATACCGGCCTGCCGGCTTTTCAGCTTCCTGTCGAAACTCGGCGGCAGAGCGCCGTATGGGTTTTCGTTATCTGTCAGGCCCAGCTTGTCAAAATCAACTGGGAAAAAGACACATAATTCTAGCATCACGATTTTCTTTAAGGGAATCACAAATGACTCTCCAGCAAACAAGTTGACGTTACTTATCATCATTTTGACATCTTCAACATAAAATGACATAAAATAACGTCAGTTTGTTTGCTAGCTCATCCATGTGGCGGATGGACTCACTCGTGAACGGCAGGCTGATGGTCATATTGCTGAGGAAGCCGTAAGGAGGATGCCGAACAAAGGGCAACGCCAATGTTGGCGTGATCGTCATGACGGTGCCGGGTGGCAATGCGATCCGTCCATCGTTCGTGAACCATAAGACCCTCTTCTGCCTGTGATGCGGTGCCTGGCGAGAAGATTCGCTCTCGTGAACGGTATCGCTAAATGTAGATGATGACTCTCTCAGCACGGCCAGACCGAGCAGCAGCAGCAGAAGACATCCTCTTTGAGACATTCTGCGCTATTCGAGTTGCCGTAACGAGATACCTATTAGGAATGTATACTGTCACATAAATTCTATTTCTATCAATATAATATAAAGTCTATTTATTAGCAATACACTGAAAAAAGAAGTGTTTAATTTTAAGATATTAAAATGTTTTATTCTTGTCTCCATTTAAACACTTAAAGATGTTTTGTCTATTGAAAAAGTTTAAAATATCTTTAAGTATTTAAAAAATAGGAAACAAAAATAAAACACATTTCTTTTAACATATAATAGATTAACTTTTATTTTGATTTCAGGTTCTAGCTATTCATTATGAATCTTTACATTGATGATATCAAAAGCGAAAAAATATATTATGAAAATTCTTCAAAAAAATTTGTTACTCTCGCGTGCATCTCTCGAAGAAACGATTCACCGTCACCAAAGGAAGGAGCTAAATACTCGGCTAAATAAATACCAAGAGGCGGCATTGACTGTGGACCGTAAATCAAATTAATCGTTTTATTTGCGAATGAAACTTGCAAAGTGGTGTATAATAATTCTCATATCTCTCGATGGCCCAGCGGTACTTCAAGTAGGACGATAGACCTCAGTGAAATTATTTGCGATAAATCCCACGACGGGATACATACTATATATCGCAGTCACGAGACTTACGGTACCTGCAGTGTGTTTACTTCGAGTCGGGTGTCAAGGAAAAACTTTTCTGCGACAGGTATCGCCGATGGATTTTGTCGTCTACCTTGCTGTCGTCGCCATCAGTGACTTACATCCTGTTTGCGCAAGAACAGACGAGGCACGTGCGAGGGAATTTTCTTCTGATTGATATTCGGGACGGGTAGTGTGCCTCATGCTGTCCAATTCGATCAATTAGAAACTTAATTTGTAGGTAAGGAGGATAAAGCGCCTCTTAGGAAAGATAACTGTGCTCCCTCATCGCGCAATAACGCTAAATGTTCATTTATCATGTCGTATGTTGCTGAAAATTCGCATCTAAGAATTATTTGTCGAGGCGCATCGTAAATTAATAAAGTCGGAGTGTCTTCGTGAATTCGAGGCTTGGAAATCCGAGGAAATAGAATCCGGAGAAAATTCCGCACTCGCGAGATTTTCGCTTCATTATTCATGCTATTACGTTTCTATTACGTGGTCGGCACTCGAGAATATCAAGCGCACGCACACGTGGCGAGATTAATAAGTGGGATACTGCTTTAATTGCGACGGATGCATCGTGGAACGTATGTCGATTGTTATCGCAAGCTTCGTGTCGGCTACACGTATTTCTTCTTCCCTTTATATCGAACTGCGTGACAACGCGCAATAGCACGTCGTCGCCGTTGTCTTACCGGTCATTACGGTTACTGGGACATTACGTGTGTATGTCAAGTTTGTTAGGCTTTGGCCATTCGACCGGCCTCCCTATATCGGGGAGCCCCCCGGTATGTAACAGTATAAACTGCAAAACAACATGATTAAGGGGAATCAGGTGTGCCCTAGAAAAATGCAAGTCGTACGCGTGTTTGCCCGTATATCGTCCGCATATCTCATTGCATCGTATTCGTTTCTTGCGAAGCAGAAGACGTTACTCATCTCGCAGATCCCGATATATTGGGTTGTCCGGAAAGTTCGTGCCGCAAAAGATTTAAATTTAATAAATGTATACTAAAATTTAAATCTTCTGTGTTTAAATTTTTCTTCAAAATCAGCACGAACTTTCCGGACAACTCAATATATTTGATATCCTATTCTCTCTCTCTCTCTCTCTCTCTCTCTCTCTCTCTTCCCCCTCCATTCATTCACTCCCCTCCCTCCCTCCCTTTCTCTCTCTTCCTCTCTTTCTCTGATATGCATATATTTGAAATCATACTTTCTAAAACTTTTTTTAGAGTGAGTATCATTTTAAAGAATGAAATTTCATTCTTAAAGATTAGAAATTGAGCCATTCTTTTTTAAGACTAACTCAATTTTCACTTTTTAGAGTGAGATTCCATTTTAAAGAATTTAGAGAATGTAGTTATTATTACACTTAATTATTATTAACATGTAGTTATTATTAATAGTAATATAGCAGCTAATTATAATTGTGATAATATGAAATTATAGTCACAAATACTAAACTTTTCTCAGTGTAACAGAGTTTGCATGTTCATTGTTAAATATCGAAAAAGCAATGGTTATAGAAATAATAAAATACATTATTAAAACACATTGTTTCATTAGTTAATAGTCTATGCATTAACTCAATAAGCGAATTCGTTATGTGTATTTAAAAAAATGTTTTAATGGGGAACGTTATGATTATTCAATGTGTTTTTTGTTTTCTATTTCTTGTTTTTTACTGTTTTTTACGTCTTTTTGCTTTTAATCTGGTTTTTATGTCACTCAAGATAAAAGTTACGAGCGAATTTCGGAAGAAACAGGAAACATATAGCAAGAAATACAATTGTCAATAAAACGATCGTAAAGGAAGAAAAGCAAAAAGTAAAAAAAACAAGAAACAAAGACTATATTGTAGAATAGGCTTTAGGGTAACCTTTGTGTTAAATAATTTTTATTTTTAATTTCCATCTATGTCAAAATGCACTGAAAAAATTCTTCCAATGAGCGTGTTCATAGATTCAATAAATTTCATTAGATGTGTGTTAAATTTTATAGAAGTGATAACATGCATTTATCATATTAACGCACATTGTTTCATTAGTTAATAAAGTTTGTACATTAGATCAATAATCGAATTCGTTATATGTATTTAAAAAAATGTTTTAAGAAGGAATGTTACGATAATATTTAATTTTATCAATATACATATTCATTGTTACAATGAATTCTAATAATAGTTTTATAACTCATATTTATCCTTTTATAAAACTTAAATCATTATGAGAATAAAATTGTTTATTGGACAAATTTTAATGAATTTTTTATTGTATTTATTACATACATTTTTGATTCAGTGTGTAAATCGATCCATTTCTACTTAGTTTCAAAGTAAACAACATCTAAAAGTAATATATGGTATAACATTTGCATTTAGCAAATAATAAACTAAATTTGAGTCAAATTTAATACATTTTCTTAAGTGAATTATTTCAATCCATTGTTTTTGTTAAATTAATGAATATAGGAGCAGTGGCAATCTGCAGAAATGATTAAAAGTAACTCGAATTGAGTAATTGACGTTATAAATTTAACAGTGTTTAATTAATCATCCTAAAAAAAGAGATAGAAGAATAACATTTCTGTGTATAGCTCATATTCATCGCTCTCTTATCATCCTCGCTAAATCAGCAGAAACGCAAAAAACATCGACTCGATCTAGATTAGCTGGCCCACATTGTTTAATATAATCCGACGGCGAGAGTTAAAGTTTGGCGAATGGAAGAGAGTTGGGCCAACCGCTAAGCGCATCGTGCGGAATACGAAATATGATTGACCCCCATATTTCAATATGTGCGCCGTGTCGGTTGATCGGACGACGCGTCTTAAATTAAACCACCCGAGTAATCAGATACCGGTACCTGATATCGGCTGCGTGTTTTTGATGAGGCACCGTTAACTATATCGCTTGTAAAAAACCGGGTCAATTTTAAGATCTGGTTCCTGCAGACAATCCGAGAGGCGACCGTATTCGCGATCGGGTGTAACCCGATTTTCTTTTTTGGAGTTTTTTTCGTGTTGAAACAGGATTCGGTAATAATATTAGCCGACCGCCAAGTACTGATGATATGGAATTGAGAAGTCGATAATTGGTTCAGAAAATACTCATGCGAACGGAATCCTTATTATCAATCTTTGATGTTTTACAAGAATTACCTTTCTAAGATACACATTACAGGAAGTTTTATCGCTACACTGGAAAAGAAATCTATAGTTGCATTTAATTGGTATTTTGATTTGTCCATTTTTAATCAGAATTCCAATTAACGTAATCAGACTCTTTGAATTGATTATCTCAACTAAAATTATAATTTATATTCTGATTGAAATAACTAGAATTCTGATTATATATGATGTGATCAGAATTTCAGATTCAGATTTTCTGATTTGTTTTTAACCAAGATTTTTTTCCATGTATGCAATAATTGAATATATAATGATTTTATCGCGTCTTTTTTGTCAACTCTTCTCGAATCGAATTCTTACATTATTATAAAACATCGAGGATATTTCTGAAAGATATACATTGGATATAATAAATTCTATCACTATTACGCAATAATTGTATGTTCCTTAATTTTTTTGAACGAGATCAATATTCATCCTTCGTATTTAATTCGAAAAACTCTCCCCTCGATCGATCTTCTTAGGTACTCTAATATCTAAAATCGATAAAGTCGAATTTCAGCGAGCCGATTTCAACGATAAACGTAATACGTAACAGTTTCACATCGAACGCAGTGGCAACCGAAACGCACTGCACCTGATCTTATATGCAATGTAGAGATGAACATTTTATGTTCCTTCACATCAAAATGCAGCAAATTCCTGACCTAGTGCCTTCTATACTCGCACTTAACGGTATAGTATCGTTATGATGCACTTTAAAGAATCGCGCTCCCGATGATTTTCGCAAGGCAAAAAAGGAAAGGAGAAGAGAGATGCGGAAGGAGTAATTATCCCAAAACGTAATGAACGTGAAAGAACAGCGTTTTGTTTATTGAACACGATGTTTCGGGTATCGTTGCTAATCATAATCGAGGCATTGGTGGATTCAGAAATTTATCAAGAAGAAAATCGAGTCATTGGCGCGCCGGAAACCAAATTTTTTAAAAATCAAATATGAAAAAAAAAATAATTTAAATTATTAATGGTATTACAATTGAATATATATTACATGTTATTTACATGTATAATTCTTAAACCGTTTTATTTAAAATTATATTAGTATGAAAAAAAGAATAATATAATCGAATCTATGTAATATGTATGTATTTTTTTATATCTATAGGAGTTTCTTAAATCAAAAAATATTTTTGGAATAAAAAATGACTCAAGCATTTCAAAAATATAAAAATATTATATAACGTAAATATATATAAAAATATATAACAAATATTAAAAAAAAACTACTCCAAGGAGGAATCCCCTCTGAATCCCTCCCGCCATCCCTGTGGATTCTCCAGAATAGAGATAATTTGTACTTTGATTGACCTCCGTGTTTCGTGATAGAATGTCTTAATCGCGACTATATAGCGCTGTGTGGTATTACGTCCGCAGAATTAATTTACGGTGTGCGTAGCCACGTGTGTCGGAGAGTAATTATTGCGCGGTCGTAATCAGCTACTCTTTAAGTGTAAATGACACGTGCAGATGTTTTGCAATGCGGGCAATTACGTTGTACAGTAGTAATTATTATAGAATGTAATATTGTAGAAAAAGAACGTATTGCTGCGTAATAGTAAAAGATATGTTAAGAAATTAACAGGACTTTGATCACGACAGCCTACCGATACAATCTTATCGTATCAAATATCAGCAATGATATAATCTTTTTTTCGAGTAGCGATATAAGGAAAGATAAATCAGGCGAGGTAAATTTGAAAAATTTATATGGCGTTTATCTCGAAGTTTAGATAAAAGTTTCTTCTCTATGATTTTGTCAAGAAAATAAATTTTTAAATATTATTTAATTACATTTAATTTTGTTAAATTGTCAAGAATCAAAAATAAATTTAATTATTAATAATACAATATTGAAAAATCATTAATCTGGAAATTTATGATTACGCAACGCTTATTATATAATTAATGTATAACTTGAACTATTAACATGAACGGGGTAATAATCCTATGATTCACGCGTATTATTTGAATATGTGTTTATTGCGTATTCGTGTGAAAGCGAATGTGATGATCCGTACACGGAAAGAATTTTTTCTTAGAGAATTGATTTTATTGTACAATTGAGACATTCTCTGGGAAGTGGAGAATGCCCTCCCCCCCCCCTCTCCTGGCCAGAATGGTTTTGAAAACAATGAGGTCTGCGACGGCTCAAATTAAAACTTGTGAACATCTACTTTCAAAAACCATCTGGCTTTTTCCTGAATTCAAAATGGCGGCCGATTTTATAGTAATTTTAGTAAAATTCAACTAATTCGCCAACCTACTCA
>Ga0157364_1000168_pt1 | contig 33667 bp, 7 predicted proteins | sample AttsexASBM2_FD_111476 | JGI IMG/M metagenome (GOLD analysis project Ga0157364, IMG submission 111476) | Fungus gardens microbial communities from leaf cutter ant in Ribeirão Preto, State of São Paulo, Brazil - Atta sexdens ASBM2 | ecosystem: Host-associated > Fungi > Mycelium > Unclassified ...
GAACATAAAATATTAAAAACTTTTCCAATGTTTCTAGATAAATTAACAAAGATACCAGAAGGTTTGCGGATTATCACCGTGTCCTTATCTATTGTTAATGCCAACATTTCATAAATCTGGATTGAGTATCAATGCGTTCTTCACCCTGATGAAATGAAGCAAGGTTCATGAAACGTTGGTATTAGCAATAACCTACAAACCTTCTGGTATCTTCGAAGAAAATACTCGTGAAAATCTCAAAAGCAGATAAATTAACGTCCTTATTTTTGCCAAATCTTCTATTACGGCGAAAAGAATATTACGAGAAGACACATACATTTCTCTTTCGAAATTATGTGTCTGAGAATATAATAAATCAAAAAAAGAATCAAGTTTTTTTTAGGATACCATTGTAACCGCCGATGACAAAAATCATATCGTCGAGAATCACCGTGGCGAAGTTACTGCGTGGGCTAAACATCTCCGAGATCTCGTGCCATTGATCTGAGTGATTTGGAGTGTAACGTTCCCCTGAAAAATAAATGTTTTTTCCGAATGATGCCACACTTCATGTAACCTGTCATGTTGAACGTTTGTATAGAAAATATTTAACACATATAGTTATACATTCGCAGATATTATCAGAGACTACGTCATGCACGAGCATGCAATTCGAGATGATATCACGCAACTGACGTTGTTATAACTGAACGAGATCGCCATTGTCTGCGCGAATATTTCGGTATCAAACTAAATTCGACAAATGTACAGAACATCTGTAAACCTTTCCTTAACTAATTAATTTATATTATTATTATACATATATGATATTACACATACATATGTTGTCCTTACACATAGAACAATAATTAGAAGTTTTCCATCTAGAATTTATTTATACAAAGATATTAAAAATTTTTGATTTTTTTCTGTGTAGAATTTATTTATAAAAGAGATTAAAAATTGATTTTTTGTTTCAATTAATTCCTTTTTTTAATAATATTTTAAAATGTTGAAGTGCCTTTTTCAAATCGCCGTTTGTTTTTTTGAATAATGTATATTCTTTTTTTAATCATATCTTAAAATAATAGAAATATTTTTTTGATCGCGATTCCAATTATTAAATAAATAATAATAGCAAGAGATACCTGGAATCTAGATAGCAAAATTCTACAGTTTGGCAGGTTGATAGCAAATTTGATCAGATTTCCTATACTATCTGTAATAATCTGTGTTCATATTAAACTCAGGCTTTGTCAATAGTTCGTTGATGTGTCAACAGATTAGTGACAGATACTGAATAAGATTTGATCATGTGGACAATCCGGCAGGCTGGTAGCAGAATCAGAGCAGGAACTGCAAATTCTGCTTGGTTTCTATCGCCCAATTTGCTGACAAAGCATATCAGGAGGCTTTGTCCTATTTCTGGCGGCAGTTTGCCGACATTGTCAGATATTAAAGTCTCTGTGTAAAATTTATTACCTTTCTGCCATCGAAAATTGATAGCATACTCTGTTTAAAATTTGTCTCTGCAGGCTATAATCCCAGAAATTGTTAGTGTGTTAACTCTACCTTCAGACATTTTTTTTTATTTTAATACGCGAGACCATAACTTTGCAGAGGCTATCAGAATGCATTGCGTCGAGATTGTAATAAACTAACCAGAACTTAGCCTCGCAACGCCGCTGAATCCGCCAAGGGCATAAAGACTATCGCGGAAAGCGACTAAGGAGACGCCAGATCGTGGGCTGATCATCGAATCAATATTGGTCCACTGACTAGTTTCTACATCGAAGACTTCCGCCGAATCGAGGACTTCCTGGCCGTTGAAGCCGCCAACAATATAGATCTTATCATGCAGGGCTGCCGCGCTCGCGTCCGATCGTTGCCGATGCATGGATGGTATCATCTCCCATTGATTCCTCTGTGGATCGTACCGTTCGCCAGAACTCATTCTTGTGCGACCATTGTATCCGCCGAGAGCATAAATCTTACCACCTTAGCGATATCAGAACAATGCGCAATAAGTAGACAATGGAAATAATATAAAGGAGAGACAAATGGTCTTTACCGAAAAATAGAAGGATTTGTTTTAACATTAATAATGGTGTGAGGAAAGAACATTTTACTTTTTGCATGCATTTATGCGTATTATTATCTTATTTATTCATTTGAACAATGCTTCACACTATTTCAAAGGAAATCTATTATTGTTCCGGCGACAAAATATAATTTAATTATACTTTAACTTTTTTTAACATTACGAAACAATGGTGATAATGAAGATTGCTGAGTTTCAAATTTTATCCATCTAACGTCAAGACGCTATTTAATATTAATAAGAGATAAGAATCGAAGAATTATATTTAGAAAAACCTTCCTTCTCCATCTTATTATTAAATTCTTATCCTGTAAAAAACCTACCGTGTGTGCAAACACTGACGTAACACCTAGCATGATACATGCAGGCTCGTTCTCGCCACGTTTTTGTTGTTGGATCGAAACATCTTACCGTGTTAAAGTGCTCGTTACCATCAAATCCGCCGATCATATAGATAAGATTGTTCAGGACACATAGTCCGTGATAAGCCCTTGGCGTTACATCCGTATTCACTGATAGAAACCATCTGTCAGCTCTAAAGGTCGTATTAAGGTAAGTTACAAAATTCTCAAGGCGTATTTATTTAGCATATGCGATATTCTAAAGTGATGCTTGTGCGAAGGTTAATATTCTTTCTGTGATGTTAAAATTGGATTAGTATGTGTTACCTTTTTATGGTTTTATATACTGTCTTAACATAAGTTAAGCTTCTTTTTAACTACTTTTTAACTATTAATTTATAAAATATTAAAATGTATCAAAATATTTAATATAGATTATAAATAAATAGTACAGAAATTAAGCAATTATATTGATATGTTAGAACAATTTACAATATTTACAATATTTAAAAAGTAAGACAAATATTTTTTTTGTATAAAAAACCGATTTTAAGCAAAGAAAATACATTCTTTAAAGAAAATATTTATTTATTTTTATTTGAAGCCTAAATTGAAATCAGTATGTATACAGTGTTATTTTTGGAACCTCACAAATTTCGATTTCTATGGAAATTTCGGTTATGCGATATTACTTTGTAAGAGCTTGATGTACCTTGTGTCGTAAGTTTCTACAAAGCTGGTGGGCGAACCAGCACTCCATCCGCCGATTGCAAAGAGAATTTCATATGGAACACGAGGTCTCGCAATAGGATTTTTCAAATCAATTTCCCCATTTTGTTTCAATTCTTGTTCAGTTAGATATGCGTTTACAGGAAATAATATTTGTTGGCACGCCTTAGAAAGTTTAAACAGATTTAACGTGATTAAAATGTGTCATACAAAAATGAAAATTAAGAGGGAAATGTAATAAAAATTAAAAATATAATAAAAATTATTGTTTATATAATTTAAATATATATTTTTATTACAATAAAAATTAAAATCCAATATATTTTATTAAATATATTAACAGATCTTATTTTTATAAAAATATATTATGTATAAGAATTTATGATGTGCATATTTTTAATACTCCAATATTCTCTTTTCAAGTAAAATAGAAATACTTGTTGCATAGAATGTGAATAATAAATTAATTTTAGTTTATATATAATGCTATACCTTGTGAAAAAGTAATTACGAAGGAACTATATATCTGCACTACGCCTAGTTCTATTATATTTGAAATGGAGCAAAACAAGGCACAAGGATCAATTGTGATGAAGGTATAAACTTACTTCATCCTTCTCAACGAGCTTCCAGTTGACGATGTTATTAATGAAATACTTATGACTCATGAGACCATAACGTATACATTCCAGCAACCTCGGTAAATAAACCCGTCTCTCCTCAACTCTGGTTTCGACCCACGTCTTGACGGCATCAAACACGATTTCTTCATTTTTTACATTAAGCTCGTCATCGCGCAATATTGCTTCCAGCTCGTCGCAAAGAAGATCCTTGAACTCCGCGCTTTCCTGCAATATTCGCTTGAAGTGGTGACGTATGTACTTCCGTCCCTGTTTCTCAAGATCGTGGCAGAAGTAGTGTTGTGCAAATTTGAAAATACCTGTAACAATAGTCAAAGTTGTTTCTAACATAAATATCATGAATTGTTCGTGTGGAAAATCGAAAATCAACATCAAAGTTCGGTATAAACGATAGTAATTTAACTTTCAAATTGTTATCTTTCGCTGAGTCAAACTAAAATTATGCTATACTTTTGTTTCGCGATTATTTTTTAACTGTCCTTGTATTGTTACATTTTATATACATTTTTACTTTACCTAAACAATTTTCTGGTCGTAGCTCCTGCAACAAAAACTGACAACAGAGTTGGATGATTCCGAGCACCTCGAACTGATCGGCTAGCGGCAATAATTGTTCGACATTATCGGCGTTTACGTTGCAGGTGCCCGTATAGGCGTAGTCAAGAATCAGGCTGAAGATTTCACCGGGGACGGAAATAATAACTTCCGTGGTCTCGGTTTTACCGCCTTTCAGGCTATTGGTGAAAAGGGCCTTGAAATAGGGGCTCACTGCAGATAATATAGCGCGATGGACTGGAAAGACTTGATCCTCCGGACATCTTATGACGCCATCACACAGCTGCTGGTTAGCCCTGAAGCCGATAGACTCGTCACAATTCTGAGAACGTTGCACGTATTTTATAATTAACCATCTATTATTATACAAAATTTTGAACGTGCGAGTAAATGAACGTATTAGATACAGAAATTACAGTATTTGATTGAATTGAAGTTGATGTAGTATATTATTGGATAAATTAATTTGCAAATTATAGATTTAGCATATTAAAGCTAATTTCAGTTTCCTAATGTTCTTATGTCATAAGAAATTATAATAACACGTAGCTAATTTATAAAACAAGATTATTAAATTTTATTCTTAAATACATATTTTGGCGAGAGAGTATGGTAAATACTCTAAAATTGTTTCTCATGTAGAACAAATCGTGTACCAATTGCGAAAATTGGCTAATTTCCTAAAAGCTAGTAAACATCGCGTAAATTTGCACTTCTGGAAACCACGCATTATCCCGAGAGAGAAAGTTAATAATCCGCGGTTTAAGGAAGGAGTGCCTTAATTATGATGGCGCCTGATTACCGACCTGAGCTCGGACCAAACCACGGGGAACTCCACGAGAGCGTAATTGGACGGTAGACACATGCATTTCCTAATTCTCGCCGACTGCTTTCGCCTGGATTGCTTGAGGAGCCTGCTAATGCCAGTGATAGCGTCCACGTGCGCCCGATGTCGCGAGTAGGTCAATGAGCGCGGCCCCGAGCTTCCTATTGCTTCTTCCGCTTCACCGCTTCCACTGAGCTGCCAGCAGTTCTCGTATTCGTTCTCTTCGCAGACGCGAGTCCCGATAGCGCCGAGACGCGCGGCCATGACAGACGAAGGCCAAAAATTGGCCAACTTCGAGCCAATCTATTTGTATGTGTCCCTTTCCCTTTCCCTATCTCTCGATCTCTCGAGAAAATTGCATTGAATTGATATTCGTTGCATTTATCATTAGCAAATAATCGAATTATAATTTAACTTTAATATAATTACATTTTTTTTAGTGTATATTTAGTGTAGTCATGTCACTTTTCTCGAGAGTGAGAGAATATATAAAATGGTAAACAATCGTACGTTGTAAGCTTATATAGCATTTTTTAATTCCAATTTTTTTTCTATTTTTCTCTCATTAATTATATCGCGATAGATATCTGCGATAGTATACACGTTAATTTGCGTATACAAGGTTATGTTTAACAGAATACAAAAATCCAACTAAAAATTATTTTATAAGAATTTGTGAGAGGAACTTTCGTTTGTACAGGCATCTCGCCGAACTATTTTATCAGAATTTTATTACGAAGCACAATAAATAAAGCGCTTTATCACGTCTCTCTCTCTCTTAACTTCGTGTATATCTTCTCTTGCAGATAAAACGTTTCTAACTCATTTACGGTCTTGCAGTAGAAATACAAAAATCTAATAATCTAGAAATAAACTGTTTGAAATATAAAAGCCGTATTGAGAGGATATAATATACAACATATATATCTCTGGTTTGGTAAAAAGATTTAATAAAAAATTATCGGTTTTATAGGTAGAAAGTTTCAAGTAGATTTGCAATATCATCTAAAAAGGAAGTTCTTTGGAGCATATCAACTCAGTTGATAATATACCTGCAGTATATAAAGGATAAAGATACAAAGTGAAAATGAAAAAAACACAGTTAAATGAAAGAGCTCATAATTTGAGATTAAAACACACGTGCATACTACGAAACATATAACACACTCATACGCATGTACACTTGCAGTGCGTTTAATAAGATATTTGTGGTCACTCACTGTATACACAATACAAGCATGCATTTAATAAGATATTTGTGGTTAAATATGGAATTTATTGCGGATAAGCTGTAAATTAGATTATTTACAATTTATCAAATAATTATTAATTATATTTACTTAAAAGTTTTTTTTACATTACTATAATTAATTTATTTTTTGCGTTTCTATTATATTAATTATTTGAGAGACATTAAAGTAAAATTCATAATTATAGAATATCTGTGTATATATTTATCTGTGTGTAAAATTTATTGTTTACTGATTTATTTATTATTTCTATTAATTTACTTTGAAGATTAATTGCTACGTGCTTTCACTAGGGATAACAATGTCACTTTTTTCTCAAAAAGCTTTTTTCAACTCAACTCCGCAAAGTATTGTTCATATCACTCGAGAAATAATTTTACTTGCACTTCTGAGTCCCGTCTCCCACGAGATCTCTTAAATTAAATCGATAATACAATGATTCCGGGGACTGTTAGGCAATTTTTCATTTTTCTTATTTCCATAATGAGACCTACATGCCTTTAAGCGAGCATTTGACTCGCTGATAAAATAATTTACATACTGGGAAGAATATTGTCTTGACACTAAATATATATACGATTGGCGTAATTAACATTTTACGAAATTTCACAGGAATACTTAAGAAAGCTCCCCATTTTTTTTTCTTTTAAAGCCGCAATTTTATTTAATTTACTCTTCACTTTTTAGATAACATCGATTCTAATTATTTTGAATTCTCTCTCTCTCTCTCTCTCTCTCTCTCTCTCTCTTTCTCTCTCTCGTTCATCTTCTTTAAAACTTAGTAATAATTTGCATCAAAATTTGCTTGTTAAAAAAGATTATTACATAAGATTATTACATAAAAGTGCCTTTTACGACTTGCAAATGGTACAAATAATGAACCATAATTTCTTTTATACGATGTTTCATTCTTGTCGTTGTCTTTTCTTTTTACTTTTCTTTTTCCTTTGTTCTTTTTTTTTTCGTAGTTACTCTCTTGTTTTTCTTCCTTCTTCAGTTCTAAGTATCTCTTGACATAAAAACTTCTGTTACGCTCATATGAGTCCATGAACTTTATTTTCTACATCGCACGAATGTTGTACGTAACTTTACATTATTTACATGCAGAAAGTAAGTATGCATAAATTCCTCAGTTACAATAATACGTATAGTAGATATTGCAAGAAATTAGCGATATGTCTCGCGTAGTGTATGATTGCTTTGTAATTGAAATATCTAATGAGCTTGTTTCATTGCAGTTTACACTTGGAAATGTAAACTTCGCACAGAGAGAGTTGCTTGGATTTCCCACATTTCCAATTACTCTTTCTCACACGAGAGCCAACATTAGCGTCAGCTCTATGGCGCATGAATGAGTTCGCTAATAAAAATTAACCTGCGTGGTTAATAATAATATTATACTTCCCACACACGAATATTGAATACATAAAACTATTAAATATTTTCGGGTTTGTGCAATTATATGAAAATTTGCGTAAAAGTTTCCGATATAATCACTCTTAATTTACAGTTGAGATACGTATGCAAATTCCTGCACGGACACCTCCGCACAGTTTTCCATTACGTGCATATGCAGCCGTAATCCAACGTGCGTATATGCATGTTCACGACTGAGCATGACGCACCGTTATTATTATTAGGTGTTATGCTTTTGCCTGCGATAATTGTAAATAGGGATAGCGCTTGCTATGACGGTCTCGGAAATATCAACCACGAAGTCAATTTATACAGACAACACGCATAAACCGCGCAATAGAACGTTAAATATATGCTTGTAGCATTAAACTATATTTAGAAATATATGAATTTTGGTTTTGGGTATATTTCGAAATATTACTTGTATTGATATTTAAGTGTAAAAGAGAGAATTAATGTCGAATGAATTAAATTCAAATAACCAGCAACAGCCTCAGAGAGAAAATGCATAGTCGAGATTGTTCTAAGAAATATATAATATTATATTAGTAATCGAGCTGAATAATAATAATGATAATATTTTTGATTTAGAAGTGACGTAACTGCAATTTTTCAATTTTATGGTTGCAAACTTTAGCGAAAACTCCCACTGGAGTACGTATGTACACAACTGGTGACCAATTGTTCAAAACGTGTGGAAAACACATTCTCTAACGAGCATGGAGGACATTGAAAACGGCCGAAACTTCAAATCGTGTTTACTCGAGAGAATGGAAATAAGCGGCGAGATCGTTCGGCGTTAAGTTAATAAAAACGAAATTGTCAATTTCGCACGTCGACGGTAGAACGTTGCAAATTGTTTTTTTTACGAGTAGCTGTGAAATATTCAACATTGCGATGCAACGTTCTCAATATTTCATTGAATATTGTGTAATATAGTAGCGTCAATTATTTACTATTTTCAAAACTTTTGAAGTAATGTTAAATTTGATATGTCAAAAAAAGTATGTTAATTTATTTCAATAAATATATTTTATTATACATTCAATTGTATATACTTAAATAAAATAATGTCTGTGTGATATTCATGTATATTTATAATTTTGCACAGAGAGACAATGATTATTTTTGATGTGGTTTGATAATATATTTAAGAACTGAATTCCACATTTCATACATGTGAATCTTCCACCCACTCCTTTCTACATTCTCTGGATACATTTATTTTGTACGGTCAATCGAACTCAATATCATTATTAGATTCAATTTCAATCTACGAAAAATGTCTCAATAAATCCCAAGAAATACCGAATGGCAGCGAATTGCCAAAGAACTGATGAATAAAAGAAAAAAGAAAACATATTAAATTTGTCTTTGTACATACTATGCTCGCAGACCCGAAAAATTTGTCGTGCGGAGCTAAGATGGATCGTTCGAGATTCTTGAAGAATAGCGTCAAACTTTTAGCCGGTCATGCTACTTGTAAGCTTGAATTTGACGTTACTTCAATGAATACACATTGTAGTGTGCTGTGATCTAATAAGCGTTCTCATTTACGCGAAGATAATCAATGTTTTATTTAATTTTGTCGTGACGCTAGCAAAATCACACTTGTTAACAATAACAGTTTCCATTATGATATCGTTGAGACAAGATAAATTAAATTGTGTTATTTTGATGACAATATTACGATGTTTATTGTTATTAAAACTTTTGAAATGTATCATTATGCTTACAATCACAATTCGTATGATGCATATAAAATTAATGGTTGCACGGTTCGTAATTTATTAATGTAGAAATTCAGAAAACGAAAACAGGATAAAAGCAGGAGGAAAATTTGGAACGACAAGACTTTTTTAGAAAGACGTCACATAGCAAGGAATGAATATTTATGTGAATCTGTTATATGGAGAGTCGTGTGAGCATACGGAAAAATATTTTAAAATATCCTTAAAATAGTTTTCATGATTATTCTCGAGAATTGTATAATACATGCACATATCTCGCTTGGTGAAATCGAGAATGCAAGGTAAATACAGAATAAAAGTATCAATCTCAATTCTTTCAATGACAGTAACTGATAGCAGTAAATACGAACTAAATCCCGAAGGTGAGTTATCTCGAAACTTCTTAATGCAAAAACGAGTTTCGCTTCTTTTTGAAATCTCACTTAGGCGCGCGATTTACTTAAATGTTATCACATGGATTTAAATTTCACTCGAGATATATTATACGCATCACCGACATCCGCACACATTTTATCTGGTACGGTCGATGGCGCCCAATCAAATTGTTAGATTCAATTCCAATTTGTCGGATATCTACGTTAAACGGGAGAGTCTTCTAGTGTTGAGAAACGAAGAAAAAAAAGTAGCAGAGTAAAAGCTTAATTTACTTCTCAATTGTCTATGTTATTAAAAGATGCAAATCGTCCCGCTCAAGTAATTGCTTGAAAATTATTAATTATTAAGCTGTCGCGACGTTTAATCAAATTAAAAATTAATAATTTTATTTTAATTGATAATTGATCTTAATCGAAATTAATTTAATAATTCGCAACGAATCAAATAATTCCGATTACAGGAAAGATTTGTAGGTCAAGTTATGACTTATAAATAAATACTAAATAAATGAATATATTGAGAAGAAACTATTATTAAAGTAATTCAAGAATTTGCTGCTCCTTTTAATTTGCAAACGCTAACTAGTTCGCGTTAGTACAGTTTAGCGAAAGAACTTCATACTTCTGACCAAGATCGTCTATAATTCTAAAGCGTACTTTGGTAAATTCCACACTCCGTTCTGTTCGAATTTACTTCGTCTAGTCTGTAGTAATCTAGGTTACTGGTGAAAAGAATAACTATTCCGATTCTTCGTACTCTTTTCATGCTTACGTTAACAGTTTGACTTTCCAGTGTGTATTGATTTTACATGGCCATCTCATTGGATTTGCAACTTTCGTTTCAATCCGCATTTCAATCTACAGAAAATTCCGGATTTCGCAGTGGATAAAGATATAAATGGAAGAATAGATCCTATCTCGATTCTCATCAGACTGGCATCAATGAAATTAACGTACACGTTAGATTCTCGATAGGATGAAAGAAATCAATGTCCTTTTAAAATTAAAATTTTATCAAAATAATAATTTTAATATTAAGTAATTAATAATGAAAATTGAACATGAGTATAAATTATTCGTCATTCTTCATATCATTATAATATTTATTACTGAAAAAGGATTCTTATATTTTAACATTTATTGAGGCATAAATGGATTAGACGTACATAGCACTAAAAAAATTAAACTAATTAATTTAATTAATTAAATTTCTAGATATAAAGATGGATAACATAAACAATTTTATGTTAATAATATATATAACATATACAATAAATTTACATACATAATAAATTTTAAATGATATTTTTTATTGTAACAACAATAACTTATTATATTTTTACATGTAAAAGTTACATAATAATAAGTTCAATAACATTTTTTATTTTAATCTTTAATTTGGTATTAGAGAGGAATATAAATTAGGATAAAAAGTCAAGAGACACCAAGACGTGATTTTTTATCATTTTCAGAAAGACACAAAGTTTAAAATATAGTTACGTGACGGTTCGCACAATATATTTATATCACTGAAACATGTTGGTTCAAAAGACAAATATAACAGAAAGATAAATGTCTAATTTTATAGAGCAGAGAAATACACGTATGTATAAAATATTTCACGTTTCTGTTTTCTTTTTTATATCGAATTTGTATACGTCAACATTAGTATTCTATTCACGAAAAATTTTTGCAAATCTCGTGAATTAGAATCTGAATACATGTAAGAAACTAAATAAGAAAAATTATTATATTATATACCATATACGAGACCACTCGATATTGAAAACCCCAAAGAGGCGCATGCTGACCGCACGAGACCGCATCGGGATCGAGATGCACGTCCCATTTCGCACGGACGAAGGTACCCAATCAAGCTCCAGTCCAGTTTCAATTCTGATCCGCTGAATGTCCCAGTGAACGAGAGAAAGAGAGAAAGAAAAATCACGCACTAGAAAAAAAAAGAGATAGAAAGAGGACAATTCGGATGTAGGACGACAAGGCCGGGGGAAAAGTCTGCGGCGACGAGGAGCCTTTTCCCTCTTTTCCCTCTCACTCGCCTTCTCGCTCTTTCTCTGGATGCAAGGGGGTAGGTAGGGATGATCTGGCCTACCCTCTGGTGTTGCTGGCGTGCGCGCTGGTGCTTTCGGCTTCCCCGGGACGGACTCGCGCTCTCGCCCGCCGCCGTCGCTCTCTCTTCGTCGCCGTTCTCTCTTCGTCGCGATAGCGAGCGGCGGCGTCGCACGTATCGTAAGAGTAGGAGTGAGCTGGCCAGAGCTGCTGGCTCTTGCTCAGTCAGTTCGATACCGAGCGCTGAAGCGTTCGGTTCGGTTCCGATTGCGGCGCGCTGTTAACGTTATCACTTTCTATCTCGTTACCACGCCGCTCCGGAGGACCGACACCCGAGCGCTGAACGGGCCCCCATATCTGGGGTACCATCGCGCTGACCGAGGGATGACGAGGCATGGAGCGCGCCGCGGGGTTGTCTGTGACACGCGGAAATTAATCACAGAACATGTGCGCTCCGCGGAGTTAAAAAAGCCGCTATAAAGTAATTCTGGAACGAGAAAAAAGATTACGAGATTGGAGAATAGCATTTCGCGATTGAGAAAGGTTTGCCATTCTTTCTTTTGCGACAAAAATAAGTTGCTACTTTACGAACGGGACACTTACGTGTCGAACCGGTATAGGACAATGCTTTGGACCATGTGTACCTTTGAGAGACTTCGCTTTGTGAATGAGCTTTTGAATTCCCGGGCCGAAGCGAGCGGCGATGAGATCGCGGAGAGGACAGTGATCTTTTTTAATGGATCCTCGTGCAGGGATGAGAGAACATCAATAGAAGAAAACGCAGCTTAAGTGCCATCGTTAGCGATCGCCTTGTAAGTACATTCGGTTCATCGCGTGTTTCATTATTATTAAAGCTTCTTTATCATACCGGCAATTACTTCGAACGTGTAACAGGCGGTATTTATGTGACTTAGAAGAAGACGATTTCAAGTCGAATTCCCTCAAGATGGTGAAATATAAGTTAGTCGTCTGTGTATGCGTGAATTTCTCTTTGGGGGAAAATACGCTCGCGACTTAACACCCACAGTTATTCAAAACATTAACGGACTCTCGTCGCTATTTCTGAAGTTAATCTAAAGATTGTCTTAATGACCCGTTAAAAAACACCGCTTGTAGTGAACGCGATTTTGAGAAAAGCTGTTTAATTTCTTAATTGGTGCGATTTATTTAATTGTACGCGTTCGGGATGATTCGCAGAAAATTAACAATTTTGCGAGGAAACGAACCGTACGGAAGAATGTAGCGGATAATACACTACACACGAGAGTATGCGCGGTTTGCTCCGCCGTATACGGTAAATGGCGGGATGGTTCATAGTAAGCGGACATAACCCACGCACTTTGCATATCGACCCTCTTCTCGCGTCTCTCGTCCTATTAATTAAACCGTTAAGCGGTGATTTTGGATATCAAAACAATTCTGTAACGGAATGGGAATATCATCGGGGATGCTTTGGCGAACAGATGGTGGAGAAAGGATTGACTGATTGTTAGATGTGCGCAGCATTAAATCCAAATGGTTGCACACGTATCCATTGTTAAGAGATTAATGAAATATCAGTCATAATTTGGAGCTGATTGTTTTTAGCAATTTATTAAAGCATAAAAAACATATAAATAAATAAAATTCTTCATTTATTTTTTAGTCTTGTTTTTAGATACTTTAATCTGTTAAATCATGCATTAGTTTACGACATATAATTGAAAAACATTTTTGCGTTTTAATTTAAGTACTATTTGAGTAGAAAACTTTTCTTCAGGTGTTAGTTACAATACTGATTTACTTTTAATGCTACGAATTAGAAAAACATATAAATGTAATCTTGTTGCGCCTTTTTATCGAATAAGTACTATTTTTGAAGAAAACTTTCAAGAAAACAAGAGCACAGCTCTCTCTGTATTTTTTAAAACTAAACCAAATGCATTTTCTTGCATAAATCGATATTCCTTTGCATCATTTTGTAAAAAGTATTACACTGGAAAATCCCAATTATCTTGATTACATTCTGATTTGAAAGATGAAATATCTATCTTGTGAAGTATTTGTTTTTTTTAATGATATAAATATAAGACTATATAAAATTAATTTTAAATATCTGTTATATAACAATTGCTAATAACTTTTTTCAGTCATTATTTAAGTTGAATTATAATATTTTAATAGAATTTTTCAAGCGTACAGAAGTTTATGCAGAATGTAGAAAAATGATAGATTTGTGAAAAATATTTTATTTTAAATAAAATTTCTATCGAAAAAATGTCCACAACTTTTCTATTTCGATTTTTATATTTCTATTTCGTTCTAAGCATTAATTGAAAAGATTTAAAAATTTCTGGTCTCTTTAAGATTGAACTAAAAGATCTAAAGTTGTTTAACTTCTTAATTGATGCATATTTCGATAGGACGATTTACACCTGCTTGTAAGAGATGCGTTCAGGATCATTCGCAGAATCAAATTATATTAAAAATAATATTAGATTACGGTATGTCTTTATTTTAAATAAAAAGGTAAATTGAAAAGATTCTGATGAACTTTAAAACATCAATCTGTAAAAAGGGTCGAACTAATTTTAAAACAAGAATTCTTGGGTAGACAACTTTGTAAGAGTCTTTTATTACTTTTGATTAAATTTGCTATTTCAAAGTAACAAAATTCGCAATTTAATTTTCTTTATTTAAACATGCATATTATTAATTCACAGAGAAAATTTACGCAGTCGCAATTACTTACACTTCAACTCCGTTTTCTTTCCTTATTCCTTCGACTTCGATGTTTTATATTATATATATATATATATATAATGTAATTTAATTTCTTCGTAAATTACAGCAGAATTGCGAAGTGTCGTTCAAAGGAATTTCTCTTGTATTAACGTATACATACAGCGAAAACTCGCAGGTCTTCCAGATACTCCTGATAACTCCGCGGCTCATTTTGCATTGTGTTAGCATGATTTATCCGTTCTTGTTTCAAACAGGACACTCTAAATTGGGATGCATGGACAGCAAAGCAACAACGCTTTACTAAAAGTCCTGCATTCGCAAGTGAACCACTCTTCTGCGTGCCGCAGTAAAAGGAAAATAGAGGAATTCTCGCTCGCATACGCGGTAAAAAGACTGCGTGTATAGAATGGGAAGATTGAATTACGTCCATATCTTTTTGAAATAAGAGTTAAACGTGCAAGAACAATAGAGGCGCAGAGGAAAAAAGCAGAAATTTATTATATTTTGGAAATTATTAATCAATATTATAAAAAAGCAATATACATATTTATAGATCACTTGACGTTCGCGAAGATTGTTAAGTATTCGTTTTTATCTTATCCCTCTTAAAACAGTGATGAAAGTAGGTACATGCTCGAAAAAGACATGTATCCGGAAGAGCCTCTTTTTAACGTTATAAATCCTTCTTTATTTCTAAAAGTTTCGGAAGATAAAACCGAGAACAGACAGTACAGAAATTGCACGCTTGGTCCACTGAAATTTTTTGTGCGGAGGTACAAAAGAGCTTTGTACCTCGAAAACGAAGTCCTTCGAACATATAAATCTCTCCAAACTTTTGTAATTACATTAATAAAGATGATATACTCCGATATTTATCTTCAATTCTCAAACGCATAATAACGTAAAACCGAGTGAGAGAAAAAACGAAATCAAAGAAAATTCAACGCCATATTATATGGAGTATTGAAAAAAATCACTCGAGTAGGCGGATCTCTAAATGAAAGAAGCCTTTTTCTGTATAATATTGAATATAACACTCAAAGGTTGACTCAAAGTTCCGATCTCCTTTATTAGGGTACGTCCGGAAGCCGCGTTGATCCACCATTATCGCCCCTGCACGGAATACGAAATGAAAGTGGCTCGCCACGATGTGCTCGCGCTTATTTGTAACTCCATTATCAGAGAGACGACCAGGATTTTCATAGCGGGAATCGCGCGACGAAAAGATATCAGGATTATTATAATTACGCGACGCGACTTTTAGGCGTGCAGTTCGGTGATTAAATAAACTTCACTATTTGTGACATTTTTTTAAACTATTGATATTAAAATATCTCGACTATTCGCGCAAAATAACTCAAATGCTCGAATCATTCCAACTTGCTTTCAATGTTAGAATAGGAATCATAATAAAATTATGTTTTAAAATTCGTGTGCTTGCAAAAATGTGCGGACGTGATTTCGAGTCCGCAAAGTATTTCGGAATCTGTGAGAAAGGTTATATGTAAAGTATTTCATAGCGTTTGCGCTGCCCAGCATAAATTTATATGGATAAAAAATAAATTTATATATGAATTTTTCATTTTTAATACCTATTTAAATTTTTGCGTTTCTTATTAATTTATTGCAATAACTAAAGATTAATTGAAAAAAATACAAAATTTAGATAATATTTGTCTGAATAATTCTAAGTATAAATATTTATACTAAAGCTTATATTTATTTGATACAAAAATCATTAATTTGATTTAACTATTTTTGAATATGTTTATTTATTGGGTTGTCCGGAAAGTTCATGATGCAAAAAATAAGATGTATAAAAATAAAATAAATAGATTTAATCGCATCTTATCTTGTATATTTATATTATAACATATATTATATTATATTATAATATATTTATATTCATATTATATTATAATAATAAATTTTAGTAATAATTTTTTTCATTTCTAGGCTTTATTTTATTCTTATGTAATACTTAATATATACGAGCGCGATTCTTCTATTAGGTTTTTATATGGATTAAACTAAACTCTGATGGGAACTCGACTACTCATGGAGCAATTCTCCCGATTGTTTGTAATCCTTGATTATAGCGAAAAATTAAAAATAGACAATTCCAATGGCTGATGAAAAGAGATTTAAATCATTAAGCTGCATATGTGTGCAATCCGTCAAAGCTGGATTATTCCATGGTGAAACGTGCAAAATTTATTGAGAAAATAACCAACGCAAATTATAAGGGCAATTAAATATACACATTTTATTTAGTCCGTTGATTAAAAAATAACATCTTATCGCGGCATCCTATATTATATCATTTCAATAACGAAATAATAGGCCAGTATTTATCAGTATATGAATAAGTTAATCGCGCAATCTGAATGATCGTCTTGATGTTCCACGAGGAGTTAATTTCCGCGTTTAAAGCACTCATGTATCGATTAATAAAACGCTTTAAATAAAGAGTGTCTCGGGCCCCGTCGTTGCCAATATGATGTAGACAACGATAAAGCAGTCGGTGACGGTGACAGATCGTATTTTCGTTACGATTATCGGAAAATACAGCGCGGTATTTTATATAATGAGCCGGCAATTATCTGCGACGAAGAAATATTGAATGCGCTTGGTTATATTTTTAATGTCGTTGATACGTCCCTCTCGACCGGTCTGCTGGAAAATATTTACAGTGCAGCAACTTACTGTGATTAACAAGGAGGAAACACTTGCTCGTTCGTCCCTCTCCGATTTTCATGAGCCTCAGATACGATCGAAGTAGCTCTGAGTAAGAGCTCTGAGTAAGAGTATTCTTTTTTTATCTTTCTTCTTTGCGGATTTAGGGGTTGGTTTACAGCTGGAACAAAGTCGATAAAGTGTCAACAGAATAAAATGCAAAAAGGGAAGGGAACTCGTCGGCGTATAATTTTTTTTATCCCGTATCTATGGAGAATTTGAAAATTCTATTTTTATGGCTACGCGGGCAGCAAGTTTTATTTTATCGATATTGAAATTCTGTATTAAATAATACAGCTGTTATTTTATAACATTAAACTTCCATAAAGTTACAACTGTCATTTTATCGATATTAAATTTCCATCAATTCCCGACATTCAACGATATTACGTGCACAGTTATAGAAATTTCAACACTGATTATAATGTTTGCAATAAACAATTAACAACGTGAAAGTCTGTATTTTGTTTTGAAAATAAGATTATGAGATTATGTCATTCTTTCTCCCGTATATAATTCTAACCGCTAAAATTGTTCTACATCAAGCTGACTCAGGTTTTAGAGGATGTACAAAGCGTCTGTCCCAAGTTTTATCCAAGTTTATCCCTAAGCTGGTCTTTAAGTTGAATCGGAACAGTATCCACGCTGGTACAGGCTGGTCAAGTGATTCAAATGTCTCGGTGACTAAACATTTTTATTTAAAATGTTGCACGCAACGCTCAATCGAAAACTAATTGCTTTCGAGAGTGTACGATCGTTGTACTGAATGGCACAAAATCGATTTTGTGTAAATACAAATAGCTGCATATATCGCAAACGGGGGACAATATCTGCCGAAATGGAAAACCTGCCTCGCTGTTGATGAACATCGCTGTCTCTCTTTATTATTTTTTATTTCTTTAACTAGGCCACGAACCGTCAGAATGAAACTGTAGTTTCGGGTGCAACTGTCAAGACGAACTTTCCATCGTTCCGTCTTAACTTAAACAGTCTGGTTTGCCTGCAAATATTTAATGGAAAGCCAACGAAGTCGTTTCCACATTCGCAGACAACAATCTTATGAGCTAGAGGTAAGAAAGACGTAATGGTGATGAGACTATCGCATGACTGGGAATGTGGGCTTGTGTTTATACAGTGTAACTGCTGGAATGTGTTCCATCCAACCGCAGAAGAGAGAACAAAGAACAGAGAAGTGGCAATTGGTTCAATATTTAACGAAAACTAGAACATTTCGGCAAATTAAGCTCCGAAAGTGTAAATAATGTTGTAGTGTAAATGTAAAATCTTGTTATCAGTTAATTTTATTTGATTTTACCTCAACAAAAGTTTCAGAGCTAAATTGCCAAAGTTGATTGTAAATTTGAAGCCTTCGGTTAGTAATCACTTCCTATTAGAGTTTCGTTAGAAAATAGTTGAATTTAAATTTGGTTTATTTACTCAGTAAAGATTTGATGAGTTAATTTCAATAGATATAGTTGTATTATATTGATCAATTACGCTTTTATTGAACTTTTAATTTGGAAATAATTTCTTACATTTTCTTACAAAGCTAATGAAGTAAATTATTCGACATATAGATTTTTTGATGTCTGACTATAGAAAGACTAATTAAAATTATAATTTGTATTAATTGCAGTTAATCAAAATTTAATTAACGCAAAATTCATAATATCTCAATATTTATTTATTCTCCATTAATTCATCAAAGATATTTTGCATGTACAGATTTTAAATTTTAACCTCTACTAATGGTAGAATGTATTTAATGTTCATGCCAGAAAAAGTGGCTTATTAATAAATAAATTCACTAAATACTCAGATCGTTAAAACTCGAAGCTTTTAATTAAAAGCAAATGCCAGCACTTTCGTGATTTTCTCTAGGGCAAGATTACAAAGCGAAGAACTTAAAATGGTCTTGTCTGAATTAATAAAAAATTTATCTCGATACGGAAATGGAAAGCTTGCTCTCACGTTCAATTTCAAATTTAAAATGCCGAATATAAAGCATCAGTCGGTAATCCAAGAACGTTGTATTTTCGCTGGAATACTTTGCAATAAACGATTAAGACGCACAAAAATGAGGGAATTAACGAGGAAATAATGTGTAAAACTCTTCTTGTATTCTAAAGGCATTCATTATTAAAAACGTCTTATTGATTTGCTGTAATCTAAGCATTTTTAATTTACAATCTTAGAGACCTTCATTACTACGCCATACATAAAATATGACCCAACAATAATAAAAGTGAGATTCCTCTACCCTTCAAATAAACGATCTTTTCAAACCTGCATGTCGGATGGAGCTCGTTGGATTGCTTAATATATGATTTATGAGTCAGACTGTAGGGACAAGCTCGTAGGATGATGGTTTTCCCGCGGTACATTCTTCTCCGTTTGCTCTCTCGACAGCATGTTCACCTTTGGGCCCACAGTGTGCCTGCTCAATAAGAGATACACCGTCCATTTGTTCTTGTTGCATCGTTGCAGTCCTCTGGGAATAGCCATTTTCCATACAAGAGACAGCCACACAGATTCTCTCAGTGATTTTTGTATCTTTCGGGATCATGAATGACTCAGCGACGCTACTAACAGGTTATTACATGTCACATATTTTCTGTAAATTGAAATAAATGACTCTTGTCTTATTACCAATACATGAGTATTCTTGAGACATGAACAATCAGATGTCAGTCTAACAAACTAGACGAACAAGATTCGAGTATTGCTAAATAAGAAAATTTTTTATATTTAATATTAAATAAATTAGGTCCGGTACATTTGAGAAAAAGCTAACGATAAATTTTAATCTTAATTTGAAGTTGCCGCTGATTCAATATTAAATAAATTTTCATAACAGACGATCGAGAATGCTAATTGAGATATTTTTATTTAAAAAATCATTCATTAAAATAATTGATTTCAATTTATAAGCGAGGACAAATATGCAAAATCTATTTGTGTTGCATTACAATGCAACACAAATAGCAATATGTAAACAAATGTATATTGCAAATTTCAGGAAAATAGGTTAATTAATATTTATTAGTTCACTAATTCTATATTTTGCAATTGACAAGATAACAAATGTAAAATTCATTTGCGCGTTGCAAAAGTACATCGCTTCGTATAACATTCCAACTTGTTACCACACATGACAACAAATCTCAATCACCTCTCGGGACAACAGACATTTTTTATTCAACTCCGTTTTCCCGTATTTCGCAGAACTTATTCATTTGTATAATAGCTTTATACTAAGAGAAACGTGCGCTCGATAGCTGATTACGTTATATAAAATTATTGACTTGCTATTGGTTGAATAACTTAGTCACAATAACGCAACGAAATCAATAATTATCCGCACATCGTACTCTGTGTTGTCGGTGTAATTTTAAAGTGCTATTCCCCTTATGCCAGTTGTTCTGTGTATCGTATATTACATTTTGGAAATTTAATATTTCGAAAACAACGACCTTAATAATTATCTATGCAAATATCTTTGATATGATTTTTTACGCTTTTGTAGGGAATTCCGCTCTGGAAAATCACAAATACGTCTCAACAATTATTCAATATTACGTTTATTAAATGTATGCTTCTTTATGAAAAGCATATCTTAATGCATTAAACTCGCTTTTAAATAAAATATTTAACGTTTTTCTTATCTATAATAAATAAGATATAATTTAGAAAAGCAACTTCTTCTCTCTCTCCAAGCTGTTTTTATTTGCAGTGTATTTTATATCGGGTATTTAATTATTTCTTGTTACCTGAAATGAAGCTGTTCCCTAAGGAAAAATGTCTTACAACATCGAACACTAACGAACGTGCTAAAATGTTTCCAACTTTCATAACAACGTCTCGCGCTATCACCCACGCAAACTCACCTGTGCCACTTGACATTTTCACATTGTTTCATTGGAATTATATAGAATACGCTTTGATACCAGTCGTTTTACACGTAAATCGCTGTTGATTTCGAAGTTACGGATCAGCGATAGATGGATAATCGGGGTAGATGGCAATTAAGAGAGGATTATGTCCTGGGAAAGAGATTTTGCGGCTTTTATGTACCTTTTTCCAGGACGTTTGCTCCCGTATTCTTAACAAAGTTCTTTTAAATTTGTCGTTTTGGCATCAAGGGATCGATACTCTTTTCTTAGCGATGCACAAAGTTTCCCCTCGACGATGTGGAGCATTGAAGAAGAACGTATAACATTGTTCGGACACCGGGGTACGAAAGGACGGAATTGTTACCGAGGTTTGCAGCGTCATATGTAACGTGCCTCGGGCTAAATATTGATTTCTGTTTTAACTCGCAAGTATACGTAAAAGATTCTTTTTTATTGTAAACAATTGCGTAGAACATTTTATACTTTTACAGATTATAAACGTAATATTATGTTCTAATATTCTGGTAATCAATAAAATAAAATTAATTATAAGGGAATTTTTTTTAAATGACAGATGATATTTATAAAAAAATGATTTTATATTGTATATATATATATAATAATAATTATATATAATCATGTATTATGTAACATTATTATGTAATAATGTAATTATAAGCAGAAGCTCACAATTGGTAAGATAAAAAAATGTAATTATTATCGTCGTCTCAATAATTATTGTCTCAATAATGTAATAATGCATTATCGTTAATTTCTTAATTATAATAAGAAAATATATCAAATGCAATTAGAAAATATATTAGATGCATTTATATATTTATATATTTATTTGCGTTTGCGTTTATTTGATTGGCACTGCTGAATATCAAAGAATAATCACTAAGGCTCTGATTTTATTCCGTTTTTCGAAGATATAAACGTGAAATGTTTATCCGTTTATATTCATTTTCAGAAAAATGTTTACATGTATAATTAGCATATCCGTTTATTAGAAATGTTTTTCCGAATATACATATTTTAAGTCAGGGCCTGATATTATATATTTAAATACATTTAGTACATTCTTCTTGAAAACCGTCTTGCCGAATATTTCAACGTTTTTTTTTTTATAAAATTAAAATTAAAAATCGATTTTATTTTTAATATTTTTTGATAGTTTAACATTTTAAAATGCACTTTAAAGCTGTTATACACAAATCGATGTACACAAGATGTAAAGATTTACTCGTAGAAAGCATATTAGTTTATTAGAAACATTTGTTCGAATATACTTTTAATGTTATTTACATTTTATATACATATTTTTTTCATTTTTATTACACTCAAATGTTTTTTTACACCCGAAAAAAATTTTCTATTTTTTTAATCTAATTTTTTCATCTTTTTTTTTAATCTAATACATTAGGATGACTTTATAATAAAGGAAAAATGTTTATTATAAAAACGTGAAAATATTTGAAAAAACATTTTTTATAGATATGTATACTAAATATACAATAACGCGTAAATATATTTTTTTTTAACATATAATAGCGAGCCCTATTTAAAATATATTCCAAAAAACGTTTCTATTATAATAAACAGATATGCTAATTATATATATATATATAAACATGTTTTCATTTAAACATATAATGGCAAGCCCTAATAATAATCCAATTTCAATTAAATAACATTAATGTATGTTATTATACTTAGTATATAATTAATTAATTTTGAGGCAAATTTAATGTATTTTCTTGAATTAATTTGTTTAATTATTATTTTAATTATATTAACGATATATTGAGAAACAGTGGCAATCTGTAGAAATGATTAAAAATAACTCAAATGGAATATAATTTAAGATTACAAATGTAACAATGTAGTGTTTTCAGCTTTCGTTAAACAATGAGAATTTCTTGAACGCGTTCATTAAATGATTATGCCATCGCGACGCGACACACGTATAGAATACACGTATATTCTTGAATACAGCGGGAAATCTTGTAGGAAATAGATATTTTCATGTCGATACAGACGAATACAAATAGCAACGTACGCGACACAAAAAAATGTGCAAGACAAACAGATTTTTTTAAATGTATGTTAATCGGTTTTACGTCGACCATACAATCTTTTCGCATATTTAGTCCGGGCAATCCGACCACTAACAAGTTATATAGACTAACAACGTTACGACCACCGGTGGCGGACGAGCGGCAACGGAAATTGGGCAGGAACCTCGATGGGATAAATTTGCGCATCACCTTGTGTACTACGTAATGGAGGGATTATCCCCCGCAAACACACGTGATTGACTAATTTTCATTATTTGGATCGATACGCACGTATATGTGAGTACCGTTAATTTTGATGATTATCGGGATTTATCTGTGTACATCAAAGGGGAATACTTTCTTGTTTGATTTCAAGTAAACATTATACTTACAAATTCGATTTGTTGCGTTTACTACTTACCGTAGAATTTAATTTATGCGATATAATTGCGATCAAATAAATACAGCAAATATCAATATAAGATTTAATGATCTTTATGGGCAAAATATTGTATATATATATATATATATATAACGCTGTAAATTTTCTGAAAAATATAATTTGATTCTTAATAAATTAATGTAATTGTCAATCTTTAAATAGGATGACGCGATTCAAATCTGTGGCAGAGGAAATGTACGCAATACTTTTCAATAAAATTAAACAATCCTTTTCCATCATTTTGAATTGCGGTGAGAAAAAAAAGATGAAATACAAATTCAACGTAACTTTACAAAAAAAAAAAAAACGATAAAATGACGTTCAGAAGTATTTTAAAGCAGTCTTTTAAATTCTACCAAGTTTTTTCTTAATGGTACTTTTTACTTCGACCGACCTCATTTTTGCGATTCAAAATAATACTTTAATTTTAAAAAGTGCATCATTTAACAGAAGAAATATATATAAAATATTTTTCTATCGCATACAACTTACATTAATTATTTTAATAAATTTTCAAATTAACATTGAATTGATTTCTCATTGAACGAGAAGATTAAATACATCATCTAATCTCTCAAAGAGTTAATTGACTTTGGGATGAGGTAGATCAAGTGGACAACGTGTAGCACCATTAGTATAATTTATGTTAAAAGGTGGATTATCTACGCATTGCTCCTCTTTTACGTAATTTATATTCACAACGCTGAATTAATTAAGATGCTATTTTAGTAAAGGGATGATATTTCTTTTTAAAAAAATTTTCTCTGCGGCGTATAAATCGTAAAGTGCAGGCACATTCTCTTGCACAATTCTCGTGAATACACCATTATATATCTTGCATCTATTTCTGAAGTTTAATAATGGTAGAGTCATTTGGATCGGAAAAGCAAATTTATACGGATGGAAGTTGAGACCGTCGCGAGATATTTGAGCTTTTGAAGATCAATTTGATTCTGCGGTTTCGGTCGATATAGCGAAAAAAGAGAAACATATTACACGTTTATTCGCAATACGGCAGGTACGCAACGCAATACATCTGCTATATATATGCATACTTTACAATAAAAAGAGCAAAAAAATAAGCTATTATTATTGCGCAATTTCTAATGGCCATATCGTTTAGTTATAATCGAAAAACTTTACTCGTTATCCGTTATGAACCGGGAATCCCATAATCGTTTTTATTTGCAAATTTTCGATCTTTTGTTTTTTTTTCTCTTTTATCAGATCCAGTAACCCATCTCTTCGCGCATACCTATCATTAATATTAAATATGAATAACTTATGCGCATATTTGAGTATATCAGATAAAAGGGATTACATCAAACATCATTCTACTGTCCTCAACGAATGCTTTATATGCATGATATTGTAATGATATTGTAACGAATGAAAATTCCTTTTTTTTTTAATATAATTTTTAAAAAATTTTAAAACATAAATTATTGCACAAAACGAGTTTTATCATAACGTTTATGTTAATAAATGTTGACAATATAATTTACAATCTAATATAACTGAAACCCTCCCCCCCTCCCCCGTTTTATATAATTATAAAGTATCTTTAATAATCATAAATAATGATCACCACGTTCTTCCGTTCAAATATAATAGATTTCCCACAGCTCGGTCGTAATAGTCACATTTATTTGATTGTAATAGTCGAAATTAATTGCCCCTCGAGATATTAACTATGTACTATTGATTCTGTTACAAATTCGAATGTAAAATCAGTCCTTTATCATTTTCACAAATGTCACAACTGTATTTAAATGCATTAAATCGAGATACTTGACCTGCTTTTGATATTTAATGAAATATCTTTGCATCTTGTCTTTGAGCGATAATTAATCTCATTCTTAGTTCACGAGCGCAGAACTCGATAGGATTAAGTCAAGAGTAATAACAGTTCGTAAACGGCTTCCATTAGTCGTTGCCAGATGCATGATATGCATTTACATGTGTATATCACTCTTCAGTCATAATTTCCATAAATATATATTTCCTAACAAGTTTAATAAACATATTTGCAACATATGGATAATAGCCAAATCGGTATTAAATCCAAAATTCTGTTCCTGATGAATGAATTTATAATTTAATATCATGATATTTTGACGAGATGCGGTAGGATTAATCTAATATGTTTCTATAATTTATAAGTAACTCGACTGATTTTTATCAGCTAATTGTAACACTTTAAAAACGAACCATCGATTCTTGTTTGCAACTTCTATAAATTCTTTATAAGATATTTAAAAAAATATTTAATCAGAAAATATTTATTTACGATAAATTTATTTACGATTTATTATTAGGTCTCATCATATAATATCTCAAGACATGTAATATTATCGACAGAATTAAAAGAAAATTACGAGTTTTTATTAGAGATTTTGAGGTTTCGAATACATATACGAATACATATGTCGATATCAATCGAACTTTCATAATAAATTACTTCCATAAATTCATGTACAATAGATTCGATAAAGGCGTCTCTAATATCGAGACAATGTCCGAAGAGATTCATTGTTCTCCGCCGCGTAACATCTCGGGGCGCGACAGGACAGGATTAACCCGAAATTATCGGCAGCCTATAATTACCAGCTTTCATTACTTGTTACAGATCATGACGCTGCAAACACGCACGACCTTTTCGCCTGCCAATCATCGCGCCTCCTACATCATAATTGCTTCAGTTGCAATATAGCCTTGTCAGTGATTTCGTGAGGCTACAGGTGCATCGAACTAACTCGCCCTAATTCACCCAATTTGGCATCATCAGACCTGGTAACCCGTGGCGAAATGCGAGGACCGACATTTGATGTGCGTTATCGAGCCGGATGTCGCGTCGCACGATCAACGACGATTCGGTTATATCGGAGTGAGGTGGCGGCCGGACGGCCGGCACCGGACGGACTCTCAAATTGGGACGAATAAGCTGTACCGACGATCGAACTCGCCCCTTGAAGTAGCTCATCCTTCCAAGGGAAACATCCCGAAAAACAACGATCTCGCTTTCGCGCCGCCATCGTTACGACGGAATCGATATATATTCTGCAGACAGACGTTTCCGGAACACCGATCCCATGCATATGTATATATAGCAGTACAACAAAGTGTGCGAGAGATCAGAGTCAAGGTCGAATCGGCCATCTCGCTCCGCCAGACCGATATTTGAATCATGGACAGACGTAGTCGGAAATAGCACGCTCGATATTGTCTCATGGTATATGTTGCTTCTGGCTAAAGCGAGCGTATGTTATTGTCTCTGATTGGCAATAACCAAGAGCTAACAGAGATTGAGCTTTAGCTTCAACTACTCTATCTCTTATATGAAATTTGAGGCAGATATATTGTGACTGTAATGTGAACATCGTGTAGACAACGATCTTTCTGAAGAAATGGAGATAACGAAAATGGAATTTTTACGATTTATAAGTGAACGCGATTGTGAAGTATAATTTAATGGTCGACCGTCTGGCATGTAAATGTGAACTGAAATTATCTACATATGGAAGTATCAGAGATAAAACTGCATTTATGAGTGAAAATGATATAGAAAGTAATCGGTGAGAATTTAAAATTTGCTAAATGAACAAATTCAACGAGCACAAAAGACCGCTGTAACCGCGAAAATGTTTCTATTCATTAAAATAGTGAAAGAAAATACATTTTGAAATTTGGATTATTCACGCTCAACCAATATAGTTCCATAAATGTCTGATTATCTCTGTAATAATGGAAAATTAAAATGTATTGTGGATTATTGGCCTCTGCGAACGTTTTTTAAAATAAAGAATAAAAAGAAATATTTAATATCGCAAATTGATATCGCATATTGAAAGTCATGGCAAAACCTTGAACAAAAATCGCGGATGGAAACAGCGGTGCAACTGTTGCTGCCATAAATTAGGTCAATGTTTCAGAATCTCTTGTTCAATCTCCGCGTGCAAGCTCGGCTAACGCGGCTTTAAACTCAACGTGACTAAAAACTGACGTGACACAGTGTTTTTCCCCGCGGCGACGGTGCGACAAAATGTGTAAGCGCGAAAGTGGTTTGCACGATATCCGTTTTGAGAGAAACCGTTTTAACCAGTTTACGCGAAGGAACGTTTTATTAAGAAAGAGGCATGACGTGCGGACGCCGTTATGTAAAAGCAGAAGTTCTCAAGATGTCAACCCGAAGAATCGACTATTCCGCCATGTGTAATGCTTTGCAGGTATGTGAACTTGCGTTTTGTTCTGAAATAAAATTCACCAGCAACTCAGAACAAGAAAACATAAAGCACCTTAGAAAGCTGAAACTTTTAGAAGAAAATACAAGTCACAAGAAACAGTAGCAAAATGTACACAAGCATCAGCATCAATTCTTAATTTTTCTACATGTTGCTATTCTAAATGATTCTAATTGTTGTTTGTGAAGTCTTTTAAGTTTTAATTATAACTTTTGTATATTGAAAATTATATGTAACCATTAAATTGTAGTATTTTCTATCAATATAATATGCTACTAGATGTTACTAGATGCTGTTATTTTAGTAATATGTCAATACTATAAGTCCAAAGTTAAGACTATATAACTTGACCCGTTTTCTAACTGTAATGTACGATGCCATTACGACTATCGGCGGACCTTGTTTGTTCTTGCCTCTTTGATAACATTCGGGACTAATATTCTATAGGATTAGAGTCTCTTCTCAGAAAAGCTACAGCGTATAAAGAAGAAAAATGGACAGAATTCATTAATATCTTTGAGGCAAAGATTTAAAAGAAAGGAAAAACTTAAGAATAATAATGCTAAAATAAAGAATCATGTAAAAATAAATCGATAAAAAAATAAACGACAGGTTAATGCCTGATGTAGGTTTTAAATTTAACTTTAGCTTTAATACTTTAAAATTCTTCGATCATCTCTAATGTTTTCCTAGAAATTTTTCTATGGAGAAATTACATGCAGGAAATTTTATTCGTAGAAAGTAAAAATTTGCATCAACGTAAATGAATCATCGACTCAACAATTTATTTCCGAATCATCGGTAAACTGCGCGACAGTGACATTAAATTTCTCAAGGCCGCTAATTTAGCGTACTCTATGCCACAGCAGATTCATCACCTGTTGATCCCATTCTTTCTGTATTTGACGCGAATTGGATGGGATTTAATGTGCCAACCTACCGTCAATCTTGGGAATTTACGATCCGACAGGAATTAAATGATCGAGAAGTACAAACGTTGCTTTAGGCGAGCGTTCCTATATCGCACAATTTTGATCAAAAGTACATTATATTTAAAAAAAATTGAATTTCTCTTGTAAAGAGAACCACGTGTATAAGCAATGATGATATTTCTAAAAGTAAATTTAAAAGATTAAAATGTCTCGTTGAAAAGAATAAGATATGAAAAAGAAAAATTATGGAACATATGTAGTGAAATACAAATTAAAATAATATGTTAAAATTGCATTTAAAAATAATAATTAATATTAATTATTATATAATTAATTATTATTAATTATATTACTAACTATAATGAATTATTCCCATAATACACATAATATACATAATTTCTATTAACATAATCCATTAAAAATGTGTTATATATTTATTTACAGAGAAATTCATTATCTCTTTACATAAAAATTTGTATTGTATTTAGATATAAAATTTAATTAAAAATTAATAATGTTATAAAGTTTATTTTATTAAATGAATACGCACAATCAATAAAAAATAATTACGTTAAATTTCACATAAGGCATAACGCAATTAAACTGTATAGCAGAATAATTTAAACTCAATAATAAACACAAATGATATATTGATCTGTATGGAAAGATATTAAAAGGCACAGAAAGAAGTAATGGAATTTTCAATTAGCGAACATAGAATTCTAGTTAATATAATATTAAGAATCATCCGTAATGAAGAAGTGAAGTTAACTACACACACACACACACACACATATATATATATATATATATATATATATATAAAATAAAATCGATCACTTTCGCATATATAATATAATACGATTCCAATTTAACGTCATCATGAAATAATGAGTAACATATCGAATTACCTAGCACTAATGTGTGTGTAGATATTATATTGAGAAAGATTAAATTAAGACGCAATAATACATTTTTAATGCTTTTTCTTATAATTGCTTTGTTCAAAAATCTTATTATTTAATAAGAATTGATAATATCATTTTTCAGATAGTTTTATAATTACGTCTATAAGAAATATTTCGAATGTCTATAGAGACCAGTACAAAAAAATGACGATGAATTTGGTGATGAGTTTGTGCTGGAACGAAGAGAATTATTTCTACAGTAAAATAGTCGAGAATGTTTTAAGATCTTCTCCATTCCTACTTCTCCATTCCTATTGTTCAGCATAAGTAACAAAAAAACAATGTTTTGATGAGTGACTGTAAAATTCAACTGTCATTTCGTTTAAAATCACTCGACATCTTCTACATTTTTCTATCTTCTGTCTGTACGTTTTACTATCTCTGTTCATGTTTCCAATTTAGAATGTAGAATCATGATTATCCCGCATGTCTCTCGGGTCGAGCTACTCGCCGGAAATCGTTATGAGTACCCATCAGGGGCTGATGCATTTGATTCAATGCGTTCATCGATGGTGGTTCTCGATATGTGCTCGAAACTGATTTAAGCTACGTAAACAGGAAAATTATCCTCTCGAAGTGCTCTCCCCTCGTAGATGTTAAGGTGAATTTCCCCAGATAATTAGGTAATATTACTGTTGTTGACATTTAAACCGTGCTAAGGGGAGAAAGAGAGAATACGAACCTTAAGCATTGCAGCACGACTTTTTTTAATCAATACAGAGTGCATGAACGGTAATAACTCGACATTACCTTGTCTTGTAATTACATCACGGCAATTTTCTCAGCGCGTAACAAGCTCGTAATCGATCGTAGATGTCCAAGTAAAATGAGACCAACGCCTGATGTTGCCCGCAACGAACTAGTATCGGATTGTCTTGAATGTCTCAGGTTACAACTTCGTGAAAGGCGAAACTTTAGGACGTGTTCCAATCGTGTTCCAATATGTTCCAATGAGAGGATTATATAAAATAAATAATTTTTTTCGCGTTCAACAACGCAAATATTGCGCAAGTTAACATATTCGGAAGAAACTTTTAAATAGATTCAAAGTGAATTTACAGCTTGTCGGATTTTTCAAAGTCAAGGATAAAAGCCCCTCGATTCAAATACGTGAGAAATGCAACTCGAGAATACTTACGTTCCTTTAAAGAAAGAATACAATTGAAAGAATGTTATTCTCGAATATTCTTTCTATTAGAAAAATTCATGTATTTATTTCCGTAGCCGCTCATTCATTCGCCACGAGTTCTCCATCGATATCCGGTTTGAGAACCAATTTAATATTCTGTCACAGTGGATAAAGTACGCTTTTCTTCTCTCCCAATACAGAATAACGATAGTAATTATCATAGCCAAGAGATATGAACGTGATAAGCGTTATAAAATTTTCCACAGAAATTTACGCCGCAAAAATTTTATTTAGGAATTTTTCAATATAAATTTGTTACACATATAAATTATATATTATTATTTATTTTGGAGAACATCATTGCAATTTATATTCTAAATTACAACTCATTGACATTGTAATATATCATTGTGTGTTTAATATCGTATCAATTCAAATTAATTAAATAATTAATGTTAAATTTCTGTTTTTGTTTCAATTTCATCCATATGCCATTCTATTAACATGCATCAATTAATATTACAACTTTGTTCTTTAAATTATATTATATTCCAGTAATAATAATTAATTAACGTTAATTATAAATATATATAATGAATGGCGAATATTAAAAACGAATTATATGAGGAGGATTTTAAATCGATGATACAATCCTCTTTTCAATTTGGGTCTTCTTTCTGGAAATCCATGGAGAGAAAAAAAGAGAAAGAAAAAGAGAAGTCCTGTGCGAGCGCGGTATTGAATTCGCAGTGATAACGTTAGAGAAAGCTAGCGAAAAACGCAAGCTCTGAATTACGCGCAAATCTACTTACACGCAAAGGAATCTAACGTTATCCAAAAGCATCAGGGAAGTGGACGCGCGTTTGAAAGTGTCTCATTCATCATCGAGATAATCCTATGCGAAATCGAACCGGTAATCAATTGGCTCGATAATCATGCTAAATGGAATTAAGCCGATAAACGTCACAAGTTCACACGTGGCTTTTAACGCGCTCGTGTGTGTCATAGACCAATCGTTATCTAGTTATCATCAAAAAGATAGCTGTGCAAACAGAGTTAGTAAGCAATTTCTGTTCTCCTAGTAATACTGTAAAAACCATGTACCGTGCACTGTGTAGTTTGGATCGTGTACTAACGTTGTAAAAATTGTACATAGTGTACGGTTTTTTTTTTTACGGCGCGATAACGTTATAACAGTGTGTTTTCGATGAAACCAGGGCACATCTCTGTTGTTCGACTTCGCGCGTATTAAAAAGGTTTAAAGCCGATGGGCTGAAGAGCAGATGTGACGAAGAGAAAATGACATTTTTCGGCTATTTTTTACTTCAGTAATTTTTACAATATTTTCCGTGACTTATTCTCAATCAGTCCGTAAATTTTATTGCGATGATAGCGTTAACTGTTACATGTTGAATTACGAGTTTAATATAGCATGAGTTAAAATAATTATTCTAACATTCATTAAACAATATAATGACATTCAACTTTTATACTCCATGAAATACGATAAATTATATAATTATAAACGAAAGTTCCAAAGTTTCTCTTTCATGTAAGCTTTTATAACCCTTTTAGACTCTTTTACTCTTTTTTTTTTTTAGAAAAATCTGAGCTAATTTAACTATCGTAGATGAAAGGAGAAGCGGCGAGTTAGGAATGACTTATGCATTTTAGTATTCGTTATTTTCTTTCATTTTGAGCATGTAAAAATATAGGAAATTTATGTTGTAGAAATAATATTTCGTTGAATATAGGGCACTGTTTGCCTGTTGCTTGTAAAGTTACGGAAGTTTATATAACTTTGCTCGCATTTTTCACGTCAGTATTCATCTCATCACCAAACTCTGACTTTTCTACACAAAGCAATAAGAGAGCAGACTCACATCAATCGCAATTTGTTAGAAAAATCTCACCTTGTTCGCGGATTCATTTGCTGCATCTCAAAGAACTAATTATGCCGTAGAACTCCTTGTTCTTGCAACATTAAAGGGAAGAAAAATATGATCACGTATTCCATGGTAAAAGAGTCTGTCCCGATTTCATCTCACATGATATTTACCTTTAAGACATTTCACGCAATTTCTCACATACAATGCGGATGATTTACTTCGTAATATGTCTTTATAAAATCAAATATGTTTTTGGAAAATGAAATAATAAAAAATTATCGATTAATTATCGAAATTGTATAAGCTTTAATGATATAAATCAATAATAAATAGAAAGCCTCTGAGAGGCAACGCAAGTTATTGTTGCAAATAAGAATTTATTATTATCAGATACAAAGTTAACTTGCGTCGGCTTTCTGAGGCTTTCTATTCATTATTAAGTTATTATAATATTTTAATCGAACATGAGAAATTAATTAATATTATAATATTTTATAATATTAATATTATAATATTTTATTAGAAAAAGTATATAAAAAAGGAGATTATTAATAGCAAATTTCAATTGTAAGGTGTTACAATGTGTATAATCTATATAAAGTGCTCTCTCTCTCTCTCTC
>Ga0157364_1000169_pt1 | contig 33628 bp, 13 predicted proteins | sample AttsexASBM2_FD_111476 | JGI IMG/M metagenome (GOLD analysis project Ga0157364, IMG submission 111476) | Fungus gardens microbial communities from leaf cutter ant in Ribeirão Preto, State of São Paulo, Brazil - Atta sexdens ASBM2 | ecosystem: Host-associated > Fungi > Mycelium > Unclassified ...
TAAAATTAGCCTGACAGCTGCTATGACAGCTGACAGCTCCCATCAGGTACGAGTTTTGATCATGTGATGGCAACAGCTTGCGTACAGACCATCACTCTTTTGTATATATACCTTTATGTCTGAGGGCTAGACCTTAGACTTAACAACATCAATTATTCTTGTTAATACTACTCATCATCTGTCAATCATCATATCCTTATACTGAACCCCTGAAACACTATTCAGCCCTAGTATCACAACCAGTGAGTATCTTATTTGTGATATGACTTTTCTAGTACCTTGACTAAAAGTCAGAGAAGAAAATGTTAAGATTGGACAGGTCCAGAAGTATTCTCCAAATTTAGATTGTTGCTCATGAGAATAACACTAGAATCTGCAATAAGAAGCATTATCCATATACCTTATACTGTACTAAATAGAAATTGGAAATAAAAATATTCTTGTTAGCCAATTTATCTTGAATAATACAAAGAATTTTGTTATGACTTAGGCTCAAAATATTAAAGCAAAAGTATATAAGAGAGTTCATTAAAGTTCTTACTACAAGATAGTCTACTTTATATACTTTAAATGTTGATGTTGGTCTGTATATGTTTATCCTAATCTATTTTAAAGTAATAACTAAGTCTTTCCAAAAGATTCTACAATATTTTATTAGGTTACATGACTATATGACAGTAATGCATAACATCACATCACACCCTCTTAGTTAATTCCAAAAAAAGAAAAGAAAAAAAGATAAACTATAAAAATAAAGGAAAATAAGGAAAATAAGAGGAAATAAAAAAATAAGTAAGTCCACTTTACTAAATTCTGATAGATTTTATGTAAAGACATCTGCAAAATACTCACTAAGATAAGAAACAGAGCTGAATAGAATTTCTAGAAAAAGAACAGAGTTTTACTCGGAGTAGATTAAAAAAGTACAATAAGAAAATACTATTGATAAAGATCCTTAAATATGATTAAAATAATAAAAAACAGATAAAACTACATCAATATGGCAGTGGACTTGGGAATCTGATAATACTATCAAATATAGTTTATACTCAGAACAAAATTTTATGGAGTTTAGATAGAGTTTGAATTAAGTTTGGAAACTTATTCAAGAATATAGAGTTATGGATTTTATAAATAATCTTAAATTTAGCTTGAGTGTTGTGCTAACTAGTTGTCACTTGGTCACAATTTCAAATAATAAAAACAGAGTTCAAAGTTTATAAGTATGAATAAAAAGACAAAGTGTATTACTGTTGATACTAGAGTTTTAGTATTAGATATTATAATCCCAAGCTTGATTTAGATTGCAATTTAGGCAAAGACTTAAGTAAAAATAAAGAAGATAATCAATTGGTAAAGTATGAGAATACAAGATTATATCTATACTATATATTATGAAGGAATAAAAATACATTCTTAAGAACAGCAATGAGGAAAGCATAAGAAAGCCTCTACTACTATATGAGATGCTAACTAATACTGATTGTTATAAACTTCATTCAGCTTATATCTCTATAACTAGTAGACCTATTTTCACAAACTAAAATACACTGAAAAGTCCCAGATGATGGCTATTTGAATATATGTAAGATGTACAAAAGCAACAACAAACAACCAAGATATCAGGACATCAGTAACTGTAAATATTTTGTTAACTAATATCTTATGAACAGCTGAACAGATTTATATAATTGAACTTATATTAAAAAGTGCTCATCAAACTATTTTTGATAATATATAGTATATCTCAAAGTAATAAGTAGTCATAGAGATACAAACATATTAATATAGTGATATAATTAGTTATCTTTGAAAATTAGCCTAATATCTGCTATGATAAATGATAACCCCCATCATGTATGAGTTTTGATCATATAATAAAAACAACTTATATATAAACTATTACTCTTTTGTATATATACTTCTGTGTTTAAGAATTAGATCTTAGACTTAACAACATTATTTATCATTAATTATTATCTCTTATTATCACATCTGTATTAATCTTAATCATTATTATCATCATTCTTGAACTTCTAAATTACTTCTAAACCTCTGAGAGTGTACCCAAGGTTTGGATATCACAAATAAGTAAGTAGGTTATTTTGTAATACCAATACTATATGAGGAAAATACAAGGCATAGTAATTGTGAGTTATAAATGAAATAAACTCTAACATATATTCAAGTGATGTTTAGTATAAGGCAAATATTTGTAAAATATGAGATAAAATCATTTGTAACATTAGAAATAATCATAGTCAATAGTTAATTATGTTATATGTTATGAACTTAAACCTTTAGAGTTAGGCAAAAGAATAAACTCTTGTATTAGAGTAAATACAATAAATAGCTCTATACAGAGTAGACTATCTTATATACTTGTTCAGATGGTCCATGCTAACTACTGTGCACCATACCCTAAACAACCATATGTAAGGCATATAGTCAACATATAGTATATATACTGTATGATATTGCTTCTTTCTAGAATCTTCTACTTCTTTCTCTTGTATTCCATGATCATTGTTGTGACCACACCATCAGATGTGACTGATGTGACTGTGTGACCAGTCATCACTCCAACCCTAACCTTAGAGTTCTGAAAATAGAAAAATGAAAATAAATCAAAATGAAAATGAAAATGAGAATAAGAAAATAAAAAGCTAAGTCCACTTCTTGTGATCTTAATATTATAGAGTATTTACTAGTTCTTAAATACCAGAAAAATTGTTTACAATAATTTGATACTTAAGTAGTATTATTAATACATAGTTTTCACAAGAGTAATCTACTGTAAAAGACATCAACACTTAGGGTTTGAGCTTTTACATATGATACTAATATCAAAAAGTATATAAGATAAATTTATCAGATATAGTTTATACTAAAAGAAAAAATCTTGCAAGGTTGGCTTGGAGATATACTGAATATGAAAACTCTATACAAAGAGTGCAGTAATATGAACTATTCAAAACAACCTTGGCTTTAGCTTATATGCTGTGCAATTTGTTTGCTATATGGTTACAATCTTAGGAGATAGAACAAAGTCCAAAAGAAATAAGTGCTAATGTGATGTGTTACCATAGAATACTAGGAATTGAGTTCACTTGAATATTTGATTATTAGACTAGTGAATTACAATATAACTACTAGTCTTACATATAAGGAAGAATAATAAGAAATGCTTGAAGGTTTCAGTAATAAAATACTAAAAGGAGTCAATAGACAACTCTACTGTAGAAGGCCAAGTTAGATAGAAGTATCTTTATTATGGAAGACTAAGTATCTATGAGAATTAGACTTGATTGCATCATTATTACAGAAATGAGTTATAGAAAATAAGGTCATCATAGAAGACAGGTTTGTTAGAGATTGAAGAAGACATTGCTACTATGGAGGTCAATCTTTAGGATGAGTGGACTTAGTATATGACAAAACTATTCTATAGTAGGAACTCTATTAATATTATAACTTAAGTCCTATTATAAGAACAAGAAAGCAACCTTGTATTGGTTAATACAAGAGAACTTGGTAGAGTTTCTAGTACAGATAAGTCTACTTTATAAGCCTCTAGTGTATGGCCTATATATCAAGAACGAAGAAAGTGGACTTAATATTTTCTTATTTTCTTTTCTTATTTTTATTTTCTTTTTGATTTATTTTCCTTCATTCTATTTTTAGAACTAGAGTTAGGGTTAGAGTGACAAAATCACACTGTCACACAGTAGGTCACATCAGATGACATAGTCACAAGTCACAGGACATATAGAAGGATGTAGAAGATTCTGGAAGGATGACATTATACAACATGTGAAACACATGTTAACCTTAAGGTGTACACATGGTCATTTAGAGTAAGCTAGAAATAGCTCGCACAGACCATTAGGTATTAATATATAAGGTAGACAGTTTTGTACAGAGTTCTTTATTGAGTTCTCTTGTATTAACCTAATACAAGGTTCTTTTCATTGACCAACTCTAAGGTCCTTGATTTGTAACACTATGTACACTTTATATCTGGTCTACCTATAAAACATATATATAAAAGCTATTTTATCAAAATATATATAATATTACTCTTTTCTTGTATTGTATGGTATTGTGACTGTGACTATGACATTTGTGACTGACTTGTCACAGTTTTAACAGTCAATATGTGATGTTATATTATTTTTTTGACCAAGTACAAAATAAGAAAAATAAGAAAAAGAGAAATTAAAGAAGAAATAGGAGATACTTAAATAACAGAAGAAAAATGGAAAAGTTCTAAGTCCACCATTCTTGAATCTGACAATTAAATGCTCTTATATTAATGTAATACAAGATTTCTCTTTTACTCTAATGTCTGAGCTTAAGTTATAAGAACATACAGATTATTAGGCTCTAATAGTCTAGTAGTTTCAATTACTAAAGACCTAGTAAGAGTACTTATATGGGTATTTAAAAAGTTAAGAGTTTATTCTCTTTAAGTACAAATATCTTAAGTCTGTGATCATATAATAGTAATGTCATATTACAATCACTGGAATTCTTAGTTTGTAAGATTGGTATATGCTATAAGACTCATAGGTATTTTATTACCACTAGGATAAAAGGCCTAGTATATGTAGTTTTTATTTTTTAAATCAACAATTTATTATATAAAGTACAGTAGCAGACTATAGTAGCTACAATATAACTACTTATATAGAGAAGAAAAAGAGAGAAAGAAAAAAGAAAGAAAAGAATACACTATAATGAGCTAATAATAGAAAAAACCACTATCAAGTGATTTCTTCATGGAAGAAAAATACCTCAGGGTTAAACCTGAGGAAAGTAATAAAGTAGCTAAAAGACTTCTTATTAAGATTTCAATAATTGTTATATCTTCTATACTTATAAAGAATATATTATCTTAACTCAATTAGATAAAGTTGATATAGACAGCTGAAATTCTTTCTTGGAAAAAATCTTAAACAATATTTGCTTATAGAAACATAATTTATAACTGCTCTTGTTGCTTTTGTACATAGGAAGTTTGAATGTTTGATAAATTTCAGCCAAGTATCATTTTTGTATAAGTGGGCTTGATAGAAAGAAACTTGTTATTAAGTAAACCAAGAAAATGATTTCCTTTGAAGTCTGATACTTAGAGCATTATTTGCCAGTTTTAAATGATTGAATCACATTTCTCTTTTATACTGAAATCCCATGATGATTTATATGGGAAAATCAGTTTGAGATTGTATTTCTTTGTTTCTTTGTTGACAATTGAATGATAAGTCTATTTAGCATTACTAAGACAATTACAGAATTTGATGGAGTTATGAGTGTTCTTTTCAAAGAAAATTCTCAGATCTTGAGCTATAGCAATAGAATAAAGTTGATAAGGGTAAGAAGATAAATTAAATATACATCTCACTAAGTAAATAATATTAGTAACAACTATAATGTGTAATATATTATTAACTTGGACCACTTGATTAATTCCATATCTAATTGTGAATAATTCTATCTCATTTAATATAATATTGATAGCATAGTAAATAGTTTTTGCAATAATATTATTTCCTAATCAAATGTAGGCTATATATGTAGTGACATTGTTTTTAATACTTATATCATATATAACAACAATGGTCTTGGTATCCTATAGTGAGTTTTCAAATTTTTTATTGAGCTTGCACAGATGGACAATTTTGAAATCATTGATTTTGCAATCTATATTATTGAATGAAAAGCAATTAGAAAAGATATTTACTAACTAAAAGCCAGGAGAAATACAGAGAATTAAAAGAAGGAAGAATTCCATTAAGATGATTATTAGTGTTTACAATGAAGCTTTTGACTTTAAGTCTTTGCTTGGAGGTTAATTTATCTAGAAAAAGGCAATGTGGTGTTAAATCAGATAAATGATTGTTGTAACAACCACTCGCCAGAATGGCACTTGTAGTATACTTACTTCAGCAAAGCTTACAGAAGGCTATCTAGTAGTGGGGATTATAAGAGAACTCAACAAGAAGCCCTTGCTGCATTGCTCCTCTATTTATATAAATACAAAGTGGTCCATACTACAACAATGTGTTTACCTTATGTCCTATTACTCATCCATCATAAGACTACCATACCATATACATATGCCCTGACATCATACTCTTAATCTCCACTGTACATGTATGCACCATATATACACCATGAGAAACTCTTGTCCCTTGACGTCATCCTTAACCCTAACTCTTCTCTAGACTCTTCTCAATCCTTCTAGACCCTAAGTCCTTCCAGACTGCTCTAGACTACTCTAGCCTATATCACATGACTTCCAAGTTACATGCTCTCCATCCATTGTAGACTAATAATAATACTATCTATCTATGTCCAGCTAACTCTAACCCTAGCCAAAGTCTGTCCACACTCTCATCTTATAACAATGATAATGTTTCAAAAATGACATGATTACATATTTTAAAGGTAATGAAGCTGTCCTCATTTGTTGATAGCCACTGATCTTGTTTAGATGAAGATAAATAGTAATAAGATTAGTGATAGCCTCAATTCTCTAGGTGAGAAATATTTGAAAAGCTTCAGTAATCCATAAAACAGCTCTTTGTTGCATTTTTCTAAGTTCTTTAAGAAGATGGAATATAGGGGCACTCTTGAAGTACTACAGAAAAAAGCTATATAGAGTGATGGGAAGAACACATGGTCTATATAATAGTTGTTTTTGAAAGGATGACAAACTACTGGTAGAATTACCCAAAATTTTCATACTCTTGATTATTGAAAAGACTTTGTTGCAGTAAAAGTGAATGTAATGTTGAAAATGAAACCAAAGTATCTCTAAGTATTTTTTAGTCATAGAATAGGACCTCTTAAGAGAGTGAGATTAAAAGGAGAAGTGTTAAAGTTTTTAGTTGATTTGGAGAAATGAAAGACCTCTGACTTTCCATGTTCAACCATAAGTCAAAATTAGTCAAAGATAGAAGAAATCATGTTGTAGCTACAGAAAAGAAAAGCATTTGATTTCTCAAAAGATTTTTCCTGTAAAATAAGAAGACTATCTACAAAAGAATGAAATAAAATAAAAGAATTTTGAAATAGGTTTTTTGATCTTTTTTTAAAGATATAAAAGACAGAGGTAATGTACAAAGCAGATAAAATGGAAAAGAAGGCAGATTTTTGTTCTATACCTAATATACTATGTTTTTCTATCTATTAAATAGTTGTAAAAGAAAAATGAAATTCTAGAATCAAAACTGGCTTTGTTCACAATTAAAGAAAGGAGCTGATAATTAAGCAAAGGGAAAAACTAAGTGATATCAAAGACCAGTGTACTTGTTTGAAGATCTTTAATAAGGTAAGTGAGAACAATATCTGTATTAGTAGTTGAGCATTGTTTGAGTCTACCTAATTGATTAGAATGAACAAAGTTAGATACAATGGATTGATATTGTAATCTCTCTCTAATGATCTTTTCAATTAGTTTTCCCAATTATTACAATTCAATAACCTTAAAGTTGGTTAGAAAAGAGACCTTGTATTTGTTGTAGCAACCACTTGCTGGAATGGCACTCATAGTTTGCTTACTTCAGCAAAGCTCTTAACTGACTATCTCGTAGTGGTGATTATAAGAGAACTTGACAAGGAGCCCTCACTGTATTGATCCTCTATTTATATTACAGGCTCCTGGTCCGTGCTACAACAATATTTACCTGCCCTTATGTCTATGTATCGTCCTCATATCCTATTACTCATCCACATGTGTTTTCCTTAAGACCACCATGCTTCCTATATGTGCCCTGACATTATATTCTTAATCTCTACTATACATGTGCACACCATGTGTACACCATGAGGAACTATAGTCTCTTGACATCACTCCTAATCCTAACTCCTATCTAGACTCCTCTCAATCCTTCTAGACCATTCTAGACTCTGTCACATAACTTCCAGGTCACATGCCTATCTCCTATCTCTCTTCCATTGTAGACTAATAATTACTACTATCCTATTTCTGTCCACTAACCCTAACCCTAAAGTCTGTCCACACTCTCATCTTATAACAGTATTAAGATTAATATAAGAGAACTCAATTGAGTTCTTGGTATAGTATATCTATTTTTATATACTAACTACTGATGGTTTGTACTCTACTTCTTTAGCCTACTCTAAATGACTATGTATTATAACCTCATTGTTTTCAAATCTTCTACCATATTCTCTGTGACTATGTAATCATATGACTATTACTATGACCATTTTATAGCAGTGTGACCATGTTATCATGCCAAACCCTAACCCTAGTTCCCAGGAATAAAAAAGAAAAGAAAAGAAAAGAGAGATCAAAAGATAAAAAAATATTAGGAAAAACTCAAGTCCAAACTTCATAGCTCTGACACCAATATGTTAAGGAAGATAATAGAATAAAACATTTTGGAAGAATCATAAAATACTTTGTTGGATTTGGGAATTATAATCAAAGCAGGCATCTTGAATGTAATAGCCAATGACCAAGATTGATGCATGTATTAGTAATGTTAACAATATTGGATAGATACTTATCATCATCTACAACAACTTTAAAATATCTCTAAGAAATATAATCAAGTTTTAAAGTAGATAAATTACTATATTTTTTAATTGCATTTCTAAATTCTTCTTTTAAAAAATTTGGCTATTCTAATAAGGATTTCAAGAGGACTTTATTCAATAGGCATATATTTACTTGATAATTTTATGCTAAATTAATTGTTTGATAAAGTGCTTACTATAAATCTTTGAGCTTAGTATAAAAACACTTATTATGTTAAAGAGCTTTGGTAGTAGAAAGCTTATACTTTTTGATCCAATTCATGAGATCTCAAAGTCTCTTGCTTTCCAACATAATTTCTTGAATTTTTACATCAAATAAAGTACATTTGGTTTTCTTAATAAACCTCTTGAGTTTTTTCCAATCTTCTAGTGACTTAAAAAGCAATAAGTGTTCAGTTTGATACTACACTCTTCATTCCACCATGCTTTAGAATGTTTAGTGATATTGACATTCTTGGAAAATTTATACCAAGTAGAATGTAAAATTCTTGAATATTCTTGAACTATATTTTCAAGAGATTCTTTGCTTGATATATCATAGTTCATTGCTTGTCTTGAATAAATTTCTTACTTATAACTCTATTAACAATTAAGAGTGTGTGATCTAAAAAGTATTGAGAATCTGGTGAAATAAAATGAGTGTTGATTTTAACAAACTTTGGTTGAAGAAACATAAGGTTAATAACTGAGTTGGAATCATTGATATTATCAGCATATCAAGTCAGAACCTAATAGATAGAGGAAGATAGTTTTAGTTCAAGAAAATTAGTGACCTTTATGAGGATATCACTATTGGCTGAATGATGAGAATAAAATGGATCCTAATTCTTATTTCTGATATTGAAGTTCCTAGCTATGACAAGAATATTACAAATATTGACCTCAGTATTCTTGAGATACTTTAAGGCCAATTGGTATTTGTCTGAATAGATGTTGATCATAAAGAAAATGCTGCCATTGTTAAAGAATAAAAAGTGATTAATATCTCTATGGTTTAAAATATCTTTTCTAAGAGAAAAGTATAAATAAAAGAGCCAAAAATTGATGTATGTTATTACTTTGGAATGTTTGTTATCATTGGACAATTGCCTAGAAAAGATTATCTAGGTAGGATGATTAAGAGCACCAACAATTTTATCATCTTTCTTGTTAGACAAACTTAGGATGGTTTGAATAAAAGACCATGGTAGCTCTTAAATTAAACTCTTTTTTGTTTTCTAGAATTATCTTAGTAAGTGGCCTGTTCTTACAAATGTTAGCAAAAATAATTAGAGATTTTTCAAAATTATAAAATCACCTTGCCTACAACTAAGTAGATTGATTTGTCTCTATTTTTTATGAAGCTCTTAATACTTTTTATATGCCATTCCTTGTTGAATCTGTACTTCCAGAATGAGTATATATTGCTGTCTGTTTGATAATCACCTTTACAGTTAATATATTGGAAGCTGTATGGGTATAGTTTACCTCTCTTAGTTTTGAGTTTAGGCAGGTTTTTTTTGAAGTCCACTTTTCAATACTATGCTAAGTCATGGTGATACTCTACTTTGTACAGTCTGTTGTACTTGACATATTTATATTGTTATAAGTTGGTAAATTTGATAATAGACTGAAATCAAATAAAGACAATATATTTGCTAATTCTCTATTAGATGCTATCATACAAAATAATGGTATAAGAGAAAGAAATATGTAGTCTATGTAGTCTAGAGAATAAAATTAGTAGTCTTAGTTTAATATTAAGTAAGATCTTGCAAGACTAAGTAGTCAAATTATTTCTTATTGTGAAATTTGTATCTAATAATATTTATAACTAAAACTAAAAGAATAGATTAATCTAAGATGGAGAATAAGCTAATAACAATCTGATCCTAGAAATGTAATTAGTTAAGAGCCCTACTTACTATTTAGCATAAACTTACCCAGCTTGATTTTGTTCTGGAAATTTAATTAATTAAGAGCTCTATCTACTGTTTGGAAATCTGGTTGATATACAGGTTAGGATAAAAACAAAATATCTCACATTTCTTAGTTATATGGCTTAAAAATAGTTAGTTATATTATAAAAATAACTTCTAGTTTATATTTGTTCTGAGATACTTACTGGTTGACAAATAGCAAGATAGTGACTCTGAATAGGTTGTGAATCTACACTTATTGGCATAAGTGAACTATATAATAGAGAATAATAAGATATAATATCTCTGCTTTAGCTAGGCTATAGAAGAATGAGATAATCTATTTTTTCCAGCTTTGTGACTGTGACTTGTGTGACTTGATGTATAACATCATACTAAAACCCAACTTGAAGTTAAAAATGAAAAATGAAAATGAAAAAATAAAATAAAATAAAGTCTATTGTTTGCAACTCTGATATATCATATATACTCCTGTTCTTCATCTTTTCTTTTAACTTGCAATTCTTTACAAGATATCCTACTTTGTCACATTTGTAGCACTTCCTAGTTTCTTTTTCTTTCTTCAGCTTTTTACAATCTTTTGCCATATATTTATATATATTGCAGTTATAACATCTGAATTTCCCATCTTTGTCATAGATATCTTGAGCTTTTTCAATATTTATAAATACTCTTCTTTCTTCATAAGTAATTCCTAATTCTATTCTGTAGTCTTGTCTTTCTTTAGTTAACTTGTATCCTTATTCTACTGAGGTGATCACTATTTTCCACCCTTCAAGTGACTCTCATACTACTATGGGCAGGTATACCAATACTGTCTCAATTATGTTGTTTCTGGTATTTTTTTAAATAAAAAGATGATGTATATGCCATTTGTCTCAGTTTTCATGGTTGGTTAGTACTTTGAATTCTATCATGAAATCTATGATGTGTTTCTTTTCTTATTTAAAGGTTTTGATCTTTCATTTACCATCTGCTGTCTTGCTCTTGTCACTAAATAATATTTTGATCTCTTTGACAAAATTGTCCTAGTCCTAGATGTTGTTTTCTTTTTTATTTGATTAATTTTCTTCTGTACATAAATTCATGCTATATTCTTTCTAAGTCAAGCTAATACTACTGTAATCTTGTTATTTATTGCTATGACTCTGTTGTCTTTAAGAAATAATCATATTTCTCTCTACCAGTCTTCAAACTTTCTTCAGTCACATCAAACTATCTTAGGTTTAGGACTATGCTCTTTGGAATAACTGTCTATATAATCTTGTTATATACTACTAGTGCTATCAATATTTCTTCTGATATTAGTTTTGTAGTTCTGTTTCTATCTAAAGTATATTCTTCAGTGATTCTGAATGATCCCAATATCTCTTTAAGTATCTCAATATCTACTACAATACTGTTCCAATGTTTTTTCAACAGCCTAATCATTATAATGTTCCAGTAGCATAACCACAATGCACTCTTCTTTTGCAAGGTGAGACCAATGATACTTTATCAAATGTTATGATTCTAAGCTTGGCTCAGGTTACAACTTGGCTTAAGTAAGAAGATGATCAATTGATAAAGCATAAAGATACAGGACTGTATCTACTACTATATATACTTATAGACTATAAGGAATAAATAATGCATTCTTAGGGAAACAATGAGTAAAGAATAAGGAAAACATAAGGAAATCTCTATTACTACATGAGAAAGATGAATACATATAGAACATGAGGTAACAATTGTAGCATGTGAACTTAATTTCAAGACTGTGTTTTATTTAGTCAGTATATTACCTAATCACATATACAATTGCCCATAGTTACTTATAGTTTACTAAGTAACTCTTGAGCCATCAGAAAGGTTCTTAATGTTGTAGCAACCACTTATCACAAGAACAAATAATCACACAAGCAGTAAATCTCTTAAGGTGGATATCAAGTGGGAAGTTCACAAGAGAACTCGACAAGGAGTCTCTACTAAATTAGAGTCCTATATATACTGAGTACATATAGTCCGTGCTACACCCTCATGTCTACCTCATTTTCTACTCAAGGCCACCATGTTGTATACATGTGCCCTGATGTCATCTTCCAGATCTTTCTCCCATGTTCTAGGCTTATGACATCACATCATGTGACATGTCATGTGACTGCAGTGTCATGTGCCTCTTCATTGTCCAAAAATAAAAAATAAAATAAAATCCCTATAAAGTCAGAAAAGAAAATAAAAATTGTTCATGTCCAGAGCGTCCCATAACACTTAAGGTTACTAGGACAACTCATTCATTCATCATATGAACTCTGATTTTGTCACATTCTACATTCTATAAAAGTTTATGAAGGTTTAGAGTACAGAAATGCTCAAGACACATTCTAATATTTTCTATCAATTAGTTTATCACTATTGTGGCTAATCAATTTGCCACTGATCAAAAGCACACTCCAAGTTAAACATGATAGTTGATAAATTCATACTTTGGAATAGCAAGTTGCTAAGGCATATCATCTACCATTATTATCATAAGTACCTTTTGGAATATTCTGGACCTCCAATTCAAACCATTCAGAATGCCTCTATTTGGAAACAAATATTCAAGTCAGATAGCTAGATTATCACTCTTCTCAGCTTCTATATCTGACTGTATATACCTTGACACAAAATGTTCAATATGGCTCTTGAATCCCCAGAATACTGAACATATTCACGAGCCAGACCTAGCATGCTGTTAGAGATGCATGAATTCAGTTGTTGGAGGCTTACATAGTATAATGCTGAGGATATTTTATCATCACCAGATGCTGTCAAAAGGCCATATCTCGCAGCAATGAATATCCCGAAGCAAGAATTCAGGGTCAAAAAATGACCTGCGGGAAATGTAATTACTAGAGGATAGAGAGACCAGAGAACAATACTGAAGACAAGACTGTAGCGGGACAAGGAAGGATGAGAGATAGGAAAAGTCTGTCTTCCGATCATCCTGTCACCTTCGACATCTGGGAGATCTCCAGCGTGAATGGTCATCACAAGGACGAGGAGTACCATGGATAGCGACTTTATCAACATTATCAAAGTCTCAATATCGCCCGCAGGTTCTGGATATTTAATTAGTCAAGGTCAATGGAAGAATACTAAGTTGGATCACTTAATATCATAAGAGAGCCAGCAATGAATGCGCCATACCCAACGGCAGTAAACAAAGTCTTTGAAGCCCAGTGCTGGTGGAGCGACATTTCGTTATACATAAAAGTCGCGATGATGAGGACTACACTGGCAGCAAATGTGTCCATGAACAGGGAAAATGCGAGGCACATCGGAGCCAACACCCATCGTAGTTTGGATGTTACAGATATAGACACCCTTCCGGATGGTAGAGGCCTCCACGATTTATTAATCGCGTCTTCTTTGACACTGACTAGTTGATTTGAAACGCAAAAAGCAAGTAGATGGAGCCATGTCCATAGGCAACAGACAGCGATCCTGTTCATGGAATAACTTCTACTCTTTATGATTGCAAATGTCACCTTGAAAATGTAGGCCCTCATCAATCGATTGAGAAGCAGTTTCTATATACTCACTACAGGAGTAAAAAGAGTAATAAAATCTGAGCGAGTAAAGAGGTACGCCGTGACGAATGGTTGTGTAGTGATGGGCATGAAGCAATCGAAATGAATAATTTTCAGGGAATCTTATTCGCACTGGGCTTATAAGGCATTACAGCTGTATCAAAACTTGTGTCATAATGACAAAGTTCTTTTCTCAAGACGGCAAATCAGAAGAGGCGTGGTAATATACACAGCCCAAGTGTGAAAGATATTTGAGTGTGGCAGATAGTCAAGTGCAGGAATATCTCAAGCAAGAAGAACTTGGTGCTGAAGCAATAATTGCTCTACAATGTTATCCATCTACTTTATATTATTATATCTATATATACATGTGTTAGTCTTCTTTACTGCAACCTGTTAGGATAATAACCACACCAGAAGTCGAACATATGACCAGCCAGATTTGCATTGGCAGCTCTTACCACTGAGTTTATATGGCTTTGGGTATTCAAAGAGTTGGAAAATATTACATATAAGTCAACCAAGGATGGAAGTGATATTCACTAACTACAGGTCCACTCCTGGGGCTGGGACACTATGTGGTGTAGGTGTAAGTGTGGGAACATTGCTTAACCTACCCAGTGAATTGAAGTCATCACATAACAGTTGCTGCTTTTGGGTTCCTTTCAACACATTATGTGCATGAGCAACTAGATTCATTACAGGTCATACTCTCATAGGTGAGTATATATCTCACTTCTTTCTGAATGTGCACACCACATGTGTGTGTTGACAATCACAAATTGGAATTAGACAACATATACTGTGTAAATGTCTTCGCTACTCAAGTTATAAACTGGTTGGGTACTGCCTCGAAGATGTAGTCAACCTCCTAAAAATCCACAAGCATTCTGTTTCCAGGATAATATTAAGTAAGTCTAGTGTACAATTACAATTAGATTATGCCTCCTAGGCTCTCTGAGCCATTTCTCCCATAAAAACCCCTTCTTTTTTCCTTTCTTCACTCTTTTCTTTCTTCTTTTCTCTCTCTATTTAAATAGAATCATCTACCACAAACTGCATTCAAGCACCATGTAATAAATTGTTGACTCATAAGAATTTAGAGGGACAGATGTGATCAAGCCCCACACACACATAACCATTGTACTCTCCTGACACACATATCACACTCAAAACAATTTGAGGTTCCTGACAGAACTCTGTTGGTTGATAGAGAGAAAAGCAGTTATGTGTCTTCTCTGATATAAGTGTGTCCTGTGTCTTGTTTCCATCAATGTTTGATTGTTTCCGATCTGAATTACTACAAGGTGGCTTCTCGGCCTCCCCCTTCCCATTGCAGCGCTGGTGAAGTATGCCCGAAACTGGCTCATTTTAAGTACCATGACTGTGCTCATGACTGTGCTGCTCTATTCTATGACTGATAGATTTAATCTATCTGATACCATACCTGTTTTGTCTTGGAAGATTTCATTGTTGGCCGTTTGGCTGTTTCGACTGCTTCTCCATCTCCTGATGATCATTAGGTCGACATTCTGCTCTGGCAATGAGCGAAAAAATTTTCCACGTGCCACTTCTGAGCCTCCTAAGTGTCGAAAAATGAGCATTCAGCTCAGTGTCCATGCGCTATCTTTGCACAGAATCATTCTTTCATTTCATTTTCCTTTTCCTTTTCTTGGACTCTGTAGCTACATCCGCTCCTCGTCATCATTCTCGTTGTAGACATGAAATAGATGTTATCATTTACACTCGAGCACTTATAACTAGCCGCAGCTAGTCTTTCCTTCCCTGGTCCTAGGTATGTTTTTCGTATTGTCTCGATCTTCGTATACTTAGATTCTTTCCTTCCCTGGTTCTAGTGACCTCAATATATTTTTGTGTCTCAACAGCTACTGTGTACTACTTCGTTACTAAGCCCGTTTTGCTCCTCCTCATTAGTACACTAATAGTGGTCATTTGGTACACTTTGGCGATGAGAGGGTACAGATGGGTACAATATAACATCTTTGCCTTGTACTGGACTCGTATTTTTCATCCTTGCTATCATAACTTACTTGTCAGTCAGTCAGCGGCCAGCCCTCGGTGAACTTTCACCTACTCTGGATTGGGATGAATTGAACTGTGACACTACTTGCAGCACCATTGTCATGGCATTATTACCCATTCCTAGATAACTAAATGCGTACATGTAGCTTTCGATGAATAGTCACGCGAGCATACAATTTTTGGATTTAGTTAGTACTAAGACGGAGGTCCTAGTCTACGAGGTCCAGCGTCGGGGTTGCTTGCAAAGAGCAGGTAGCCAAAGGGCAAAGGGTTCAAATATGAGCATACAGATGTCATACAGATGTTTTTGGGTCAATCGGACATATAATGACTTCTCGCTTCAAGGTCTTGAAGATAACTTCTGGATGCACATACGTATCCGAAGGCTCATGGGTTCCTTTCAGTTCTTGATAGGTCTGAAACCGAAACAATGGATACCTTAATCACGCTCACACGGCAAGGGGATCTGAACTGCCTTGATCACAGCGCATTGTGAAACGCGATCATAACGCAGAGAATAGATTGATTTCCTCACAAAGGATCTCTTCTTAACGTGTGAACCATTGCAACAGGATGATAAATGTTCCCATGTGCTGTGCAGAGACTTGAACTTGATGCCTACGTGACTTCTGAGAACCTCTAGTCTTGCATAAATACTCTTGTTGGGAGTGGACACAAGTATCTTCTATCTTCTACAATTGGTCACAAACTATCCAAAAAGATGTCATCTCAATCTCACACCGCTATAGTCACTGGTGCAGCTAACGGTATAGGACGAGCTGTCGCACTTCGTCTAGCCAGCGACGGGTTCAACGTTGCTATATGTGATATCTCTTCTCAGGAAGCGGCTTTGAAGGTTTTGAAGGCCGAGATAGAGGCAAAGGGACAGAAGGCACTTGCAGTAGTAGCGAATGTCTCCGTTGAGAAGGAAGTCAATGACTTTGTCTCGACTGTTGTATCTCAGTTTGGGGGACTGGATGTTGTGCGTATACCGTTTGATGATTTCCCTATATGATAAGAACGAACTTACATTGAGGTAAGATGGTTGCAAATGCCGGTGTGGCTGTCCTCACTTCGATCCTCGAGAGTAAGTCTACTATCTCCCATCACCAACCATCAATGGCTCTATTATTATTGTGAAGCAACCATGGAAGAATGGGAACACGTCTTCAACACAAACGTTAGGGGTACTCTGCTATGTTACAGAGCTGCAGCCAAGGTAATGATTGAGCAAAACCGTGGAGGTAGAATCATTGGTAGGCACCTGTTTGTGTTTTAGAAAAATTATCATTCATTGAAAATTTCAGGTGCCTCGTCACTAGCTGGCAAGAAAAGTAGGAGAAGACGCTCTGTCTGCATAATGTTATTCTTACTAGTACATTTTCCTTCAGGTGCAGCTCTATGCAGTACATATGGATCCACTAAATTTGCTATTAGGTCTTTGACTCAAACAGCAGGTGAGTCTCTGGTGATACATGATGTACCATCAACAGAAGCATGCTAGCTTGCGAGTTCGGAAAGTTCAATATAACTGTCAATGCGTAGATTCAATGCATTTGTTGAAGATTTCGTGATCTGATTTTTCTACCCAGATATGCTCCTGGATTAACCGATACTCCACTTCGTATGTTATCTCATGATACTGTTGCTGTATGTACGTCTTATATTTAATTTCAGTTACAAATATGGATGCTCGTATTGGGCAATTGATGGGAGCCGGACCTGGCGCTTATAAAGAAATGGTCTGAAATGAATCCAGTCAATCACATTGTTTTTCACTAAGAACTTTCTAGATGAAAGGTCAGACAGCTTTGGGTCGGATTGCAGAGCCAGAGGAAATCGCCAGTTTGGTGTCTTTCCTTGCTTCGAAAGAGTCTTCCTTTATTACTGGTACACTTTTCTCTCTCTCGCCTCGCCAGTAGCTAACGCTAGAATTAGGACAAACCATCTCTATTGATGGAGGAATCTGGTTTGATTGAATCATAGTCTCGATTGTGTTGTAGAGATTAGCCCTTGGTTAAATTTGCAAATTCTTATAAACCAAGATCAATAAATTCTGCTGAAAATGACTCAGAGTTGATTTATACCTCTGATGTATATTGAAGACATCGAATTAGAAAGAGAGAAATGTGCTCCAAGTTACCTTAACAACCACAATCCATATTTATTACAGTAGAAGTAAGACACTGAACAACAAAATAAAATACAATCTATTCTGGGTGTAGTGCTCAAGAAAAAGGAGTGTATGTTCGAGATATAATGTATGCTGCTTGCAAAGTTCTCTTAGGTTGCTAGCATAAGTTTGGTTCTGAATCTTGAAACCAGCTCAAACCTAAATCCTTAGCATATACTTTCTATTCAAAGCCAATTTTTCCAGATGTACTAATATACTCTTCATGTTAGAAGTAATCTTCCCAGTCCTATCATATTTGGTGTGTATCTTAATTTCAGAACTGTATTTTATTTAGTCAATACATCACCTAATCACATATGCTACTCTCTGTAGATGCATTTTTGACTTCTAGTTATTCACAGATGTTTACAAGTAAGCTACTGTCTTATTGTCTTATTTAATCCATGTTATTTGAGTGATTCCTAATGTTGCAAGGATCTTTGTCATCTGTGCTCTGATTTTATCAGGCTATGAGCCCTAGTAGCCTTTAAATACAATTTTCTCAGCTCTGTCAATCCACAACTTCCTATTAAAACACTTTAGTTATATTTTTAAGCTCAAATGTTTTTCAATTTCATTCAAACTTTGCAGTGTCTTATCACAAGCTGATTAATAAACCAATCAATTAAAGTATTGTCAAGTTAAAGACAATGAGCTTGGTTTATTTTATTTTTATTTCTTATTTTCATTTTATTTCATTTTATGTTCTTATTTCTAAACTTAGAATTAGAGTTTAGTCAGTTGTCACTTCTTTCTCTCTTACCTCCATCTTGCATAGTAGTACCTGTAAGAGAAGTTGTGAATAAACATTTTCTTTTCTCATCAACTATACTTCAAACCCAACTATGGCTCAAATCCCATCCAATATAGACATAGATGTCAACATTGACATTATTAGAGGGAGATCTTCTCTCACCAGTAGAATAAGCTTAAGGAGTTCATCAATTGCTTTGAACACTTCATCTATTCCATACCACCAATATATGGAACTTAATAATGATCTTTCTAACATTGAATCTTAGGAACTTATTGATAGTTCTCAACTGTCTTATATAAAAGAAGCAAAGGTAAGAGATTTAGTCAGACTAGCAACTGATAAGAATTCTGCTAGTAATAGCCAATATGTGAGATATCTGCCCTTAAGAGAAAATCTCAACCTTATAGTAAGAATAAGGGCAAATTAATTGAAGGACCAAGTTCTAATTCTTCTGAAAACATGGTTAATACTCAACTTTCTTATGTCATTAATCAGATTACAGATTCTAACACTTGGAACAGTAATTTCCATTCTGTCTCTCTTTATGGCTCAATAGAGTATTATAAGACAAGTGTGTGGATAGACTTTAGGATTAGGGTTAGAACAGAAATAGAACAGTAGTATTATTATTAGTTTACAACAGGAAAAGAGCACATGACCTGGAAGTCATGTGGGATGATGTCATAGGCCTAGAACAGTCTAGAAGGGTCTACAAGGCTAGAAGAGCTTAGACAATGATGTTAGGGAGCATGTACACCACATTGTTACCACATGTAGGACACATAGATGTTAGAGCAGGATGCACAGTCTTGCACAGTCACTGTGGAGTAGACATGAGGTAGACATATTGTTGTAGCATAGACTACCTGTAACTTATATAAATAGGGTGGCAATGTAGCAAGAGCTCCTTGTTAAGTTCTCTTGTAATTCCCACTACTAGATAGCCAGATAAGAGCTTTGCTAAAGTAAGCATATCACAAGTGCCATTCTGGCAAGTAGTTGCTACAACATGGAGCATCTTGCATTAGACATTAAAAATATCAAGGAATCTCTTTGTTGCATGATAAAATACATCTTTAACAAAAAGGTTAAGAATGATAAAGCCAATGATGTCAATGATTTCAAAGATATAAATGAGGCCACCTAAGGATTTATTTCTTTACTATATGAGTCAGGGTAGAATGAACTCATTCCTGATAGTAACAATAACTCCTTTAGATGTAAAGTGAAGGTTTAATTTACTCCCAAAATGAATGAGGGTAGCAACACCAAAAAGGGTAAAAATTTAAATATGAATAAACCTGTTTCTGTTTCCAGACTTCCTCCTTCTATTTTAGCAAAATTATCCAAGAAGATTAACAAATTTTCCAAATACTCCAAGAAGAATATTGAGAAAAAAGACCAAATAAAATTGTATGCTCAGACTTCTTCTACTAACATTACTAGAAAAACCTTGGAAATCAAGAAAATATTTCCTAACTTACAAAACAAAAAATTGAAAACATTCAAAAAATCATCAGAGGTATAAATAAGTCCAAACCAAAAGTTTAACATAACCATGAATGAACAATTAGGAAAGCAAATTATCATTCCTATAAATATTGACAACAAGATATAGTTTATAAAAGACTCAAGTACTCATATTGCAAACATCAACAAAGCTTTAAAGAACATCAAATCTGAAGTTATTGCTGATTTTGTATGATTGGAAAATTCAGGCATAGTTATTATTACTAAAGAAGTAGCAGTACCTCTTGATTTTCAAACAATTGAGAGATATGTCAAGAATGTTAGCTATATTGAAGTAGATAATGTTAAGGCTCCAAGACTGTCTTAATTGAAATCATACCTCAAGATCTTAGGTATCTCTAACCTTCTTGAAAACTCTAACACTTCTATCTCAGCTAATATGGTTGAGAAGATCATCAAGAATAACCACATTTTCAACAATATTATTATTGTATCTAGGCCAAGAGTTATTAAAGTCTCTCCTACATTGAATATGTCTATTATATGGCTTGACATTTGGGACATTTAAAGTGGTTCCAAAGCCAAAGATCTCATTAATCAATGCTTTAATATTGGAAGCTACACTACTATAATTCATGGTGCTAACATGAACTCAGATGTTCCTCAATATAAAAACTGTTGGAAATAGAGATATTTGACCAGTGCATGTAGGATTCAAGGTTCTAAGTATGTCAAATATAATGATCCACATAAATCTGAACATCACCATTATTTTTCATAGTGTTGTATGACTATTAACAAGACTAATTTACTTAGGCTAGAAACCAAACAGAAGGAGCTGTACTCTTACTTCTTTAGGTGCTTGAATTGCAAGGGGGACTATCAAGTAGATTTATATACATGTCCATTCTAGAGGCACCACTTAAACAGGGAATAACACTCAAAAGAATATCAAAAGCTTTGTGAAAGTAGAAGACAATCAATTTGTTCAATTATGAATGGTAACTTTTCATGATTATCAAAGAAATTAAGATTTTTTCACAGAATGTTTGGAAAAACAAGTTGGTTGTCAATATAATCTTAGAAACTCAATTTTCATTTAATGTCATTTTCATCCAAGTGCCATCATAGACAACAATTTGCTCTATACTAAGTTCAAAGAGTAAAGAAGAAGAAGAATTGGTAGGAGTTTCAAACTATCCTAATTGGATTACCTTTTATAGAAATTTCTCTAAGAAAAATAACTTCTCTAGAGTCATCACATATATTAACATAAGACTCTCTTTTTTCTATTTTTCTTTATACAAAGACATTTTCAATCACAGAGATATTTCTTTTGTTTCATTTTTCAACAATAATATATCTTTTTTCCTAATTAATGTTTATTCATATTTGTTGCAGTCAGCTTTAAAGTATCTTAAGGATATTGAGGCAAACATCAATAATGTTTTTATCATGACTGGTGACTTCAATATCAGAGACAATTTGTGAGACTCTAATTATCTGCATCATTCTATTCATAGCAATTTGCTTATTGACATTGCAGAGTCTATGCATTTGAGTCTTTCTTTTCTCTCTAACTACATTTCTACTAGATATTCTGACAACAATTGTAATCCAAATTCTATTTTCAACTTGATGTTCCTTAGATATAGGTTAGAAGAAAACTTGACAAACACTCCATTCACTCTGAATAGAGACACATTTCCAATCACATTCCACTTATGGTTACTATTCCAATCTTTGAGGAACATATTCAAACCAAAAAGCATATGATTGTCAAAGATAGAAATAAGAAGAAAAACTTTGTTAACAAATCAATCAAAGCTATTAGAACAATCAACACAGATGGTATCTCAAATTGCAAATTCCTTAAATACATCATTTAATCTCTCATCTACACCATGGAAAGAATATGAACTGAGAACTCTAAAATTGTCAACATCACCAAATATTCCAAGAGTTGGTGGGATGCTAACTGTAGTAGAAACCTCAAAAATTATAGGTCTTCTACAAATATTAAAGATTTGAAACAGTTCAAAGGCATGGTTAAAAGAACAAAACACTTACTCTTTGACCAGAAAATTCAAGAAATCACCAACAAAAGACACGGCCTATGGGAACTCATGAACTGGGTCAACAAACATAAGCTTCTAGCTATTGAAGCTATTAAGTACAACAACTGTTCTTGTCTTGAAATCAAAGAACTTTGGCAAGCTCTGTATTCAACCTTTAATATGGCTCAAGACTGCCATATCAACATTAGCCTGCTAGATGAAATTTCAAACAAGTGTCCAACAAAATGGCTACCATTTTCTGAAGCAGAATTTGTCAGTTCTATCAATAAGTGTAAAAATTCATTGACTTCTATCCCTGACAAGCTATTATAGTAACATCTTAAACTTATTGTTAAAGATACTATGTGTTTGAGGAAAAATATCAATATTGCTGATGTGTGTTTTGATCTAGACTATTGGCCTTCACACTTTAAAGTATCAATATTTATCATCATTACCAAGCCTAATAAGGAATTGTATAATTCCCCTAAGGTATTTAGACCTATTGTTCTCCTCAACACATCAGGAAAACTCATTGAAAAAGTCATTGGTGAAAGATTACAATTCCATTTGATTTCAAATAACTTTATTTATCTGAGTTAACTGGGTGGTTTGAAGCAATGTTCATTGTTTAGTGCTAGAGTTGCTCTCATACATTTATCCACACTGGTTGAATCAAGAATAACACTAAAATACTTTGGTGTTTGATATTGCCTAATTCTTTTCATCTTTAAGCCATTGACTTCATCCTCTTATCTTTGATAAAGTGGAATTCAATCCCAAGGTCTTTTTACAATTATCTAGTAGGAAGAAAAACTCAGTATTTCTGGAACAATTTTTCATTCTCTTTTTCTAACATTAACATTGGAGTTGGTCAAGATTTGGCCCTCTCTTCCATTTTATCTGCATTATATATTGTCTCTATCCTTCATATTCTTGAAAATTGCTTAGAAATACCATAGCTTGCTCACTACAACCCTGAAATTAACTGAAAAAACAGAGGAGGTAAAGATGACCAAGTGTCTGGAGAAATGTGAAAAGCAGTGGAGATCTAAATATCATAAATTTTCCAATTTATATTCTTTTATATATGGACAATGGTCTTTTTGTGGTCCAGAAAAAATCATTGTCTGTTTCAAATTCTTTATTTTTTGTCATTATCAAATCATTTTGTCTCTTTTAGAAAGATTTGAACTAATGTAGAACATGGAAAAACAAAAGTATTTCATTTTTCTAGATTGCATAGAATTTTTGATCCTTCTCTGCTTGACCTTTCTTCAATAGGAGGTCTGATTCTTTGTCCTAAGAATACATTAAGATACTTGGGGTACATTTTTAATAGGAAACTATTCCTCCAACAACACATTAACTTTTATGTGAATAAAGCTATCTCTATAGTCAAGTGTATGAAGATTCTTGGAAACTCAGTTTGCAGCCTTCTCCCTCAACAGAAATGTCTTTTATATAGAAGCTGTGTTCTTTCTATTGCTCTGTATGGATTTTAACTATAGTTTTATAACAAAGTTCTATTATTCTATTTACTTAAAGAGCTGAATAAAATACAAAAAAGAGCTGCTGTTTCAATCTTAGATACCTTTTGTACAACACCTTTTTTTGGTATTAAGATTATTATAAGTCTCATTCATATTTACTTACATCTTTAAAAGCTTAGTGGCAGATCACAACTTAGAGCTTATTCCCTTTTGGATAACTACATCTTGAGGTCTCTTCTAGAATCAAGATAATTGCTCACCTACATTTCTCATTGGCTGTTATTGGATTCCTTCACCCCTAATCAGTGCTCAAAGATTAAAGAACCCATTGTCAACATGAATAATAGGTTTAATAAAGTATTTCCCTCTTTTGATTCCTTCAATAAAGAGTTTGCTCCTGGTTCTCAACTTATAGATATTTTTTCTTGTCAGTTTTGATTTCACTTATCTTCCAAGCTTTAACAAAGCAATAATAACTTCAAAACTTATATTTGTCTTCTTAACAATATTTCTCTCAAATCCTCTTCAGACCTTTTGTATGCTCTTATTGTATCCAATGCCAGTATCAAGAACTATGTTGCTATCTTTATCTTGCATATTCACATTTATAATATGCCAGTTGTCAGAAGTTCAAGACAGTAGACTCTAACTATTTTATTTTTCTCTTTTCTCATTTGATATTTTTCTTTTCTTTTATCTTTTACCTTTGAGAGGCTAGGGTTAATGTGATATCACCACTACACACAAGTCACATGACAAGGTCACAGTCACAGTCATATGGTCATGTGTCACATAGAAAAGTGTGAAAGGTTCTGGAAGGATGACATCATACAGTATGTTTAATGTATGTTAACCTTAAGGCAAGTACATAGCTGTTTAGGATAGGCTAGAAGTAGTTAGCACAGACCATGGAATTTTAGTATATAAGGTAGATGATTCTGTACTGAGTCCTCTATTAAGTTCTCTTGTGTTAACCCAATACAAGGTTTACTCTTTTGACCAGCTCTAAGATCTTAAGTTTGTAACACCAGTCATCAAGACTCTTTATCATGCTGTGAATGTAATAACCATAGAAGCCAAATAATTTACTATTAGATGTGGTATCAATCAAGCTACCAATCTGAATGGCATCAACAAAATTATTATCATTACTGATTTTATCCATGCTATAAAGAAAATTTTTGATTCATCATCATACTCTTTTCAAATTCATTACAGTATCAATTTCTGATAAACTCAGAAAATTCTTTGTCAAAAATTGCAACAATTCAATCAAATTCTGGGAATATTCTGGTTGCTATGAATGGCCTCTTTATAAAGCTATCAATAAGGAAACTAAAAAATTCTGTCCTAAGCCCTGTTACTCTTACATGTTTTCATAGGACTTTAGTAAAAAGAGCAAATACAATGACATTGTTATGAGATAGAAGATGATGTTTCAAGTGTCAGACAAATAAGAATACCATTTCCTCAAACTCCTTAATGATGATATTAAACTGACATACTCTAAAAGCAGAACTTAACTCAAGTATTTTGGTTACTTTACTTCACTATACATGAGAGCAACAAGAGCTATTGTAAATCTAAATCACCCTCCTATTAGAGAGTATTAGTTGAGATTATTCTCTTGGAAAGATTTTAAGTATCTATGTGAAACTTATTCCATTGAAATTAGGTATTATATTCTTTTTGATTGTAAAAGATATAATGAGTATTAGAATCCAAGGAGGAATACTATTAGTTATTTCACTCTCTTTTTAGAGTTTAACAGCAGTGTGTTTTCTTTTGGGAAAAGTATTACTTGACCCATAGCTTCTGTTGCTTTGTTTTCACTCTTTTTTTCTCTATTTATTTTCTCTTCTTTTTTTTTCTTTTCTTTCTCATGTTGTTTGCATCTTAATGTAAGTTGTTACAAAGTAGCTACCATAGTCTGCCCTTGCATATCATGTAATAAATTGTTGATTTAAAAAAAATAAAAAATTAGAGTTTAGTATAATATCATATATGTTATGTCTTAAAACCTAGTGTTAAAGTTAGAAGAGTAAATCTTGGATTAGATGAATCATAAGAGAACTCAATAAAGTTTTTAGGTATAATGTATCTATCTTATATACTAAAGACAGTTGGTCTGTGCTCTACTACTTTTAGCCTACCCTAAATAATCATATATCTTTCTCAAGACTAACATATATATAACATGCTATTATAATATTATTGTTCTTAAATCTTCTATGTTCTTCCATGTAACATATGATTATGTGACCATGATGTTATGCTTAAACCCTAACCTTAATATTAAAAAAGCTAAAATAAAATAGAAAATAAAAATAAATAAATAGAAAAAGAAAAAAATAACATAGAGTCTAATATTTGCAACTCTGATAATATAATACACAAAAGAATATAGAAAATTCTAGAGCAATGATGTTATATGACATGTTTACTACATATTAATCTTATAGATATTGTATAGTCTTTAGAGTAAATTGGTATTAGTCTTGTGCAGACCACTAGCTAGTATATATAAGATAGATATATTATACTACAAACTCTATTGAGTTCTCTTATATAAACTCTATACAAGATTCTTTTCCTAACTTAATACTTTGAGTTTTAAATTATAACAAGTATAGCTGTTTACATATTTGTTATAGCAACCACTAGTTAAAGAAGACCAATAGTATTACTAAGTAAACTTATAGACAAAATATCTTATAGAAATCACAAGAGAACTTGACAAGAAGTCTCTAATGTATTTTGACACTATTGATATAATAGATATATAGTTTATACTAATAATAAATAATCCTACTCTAAAGTTCATATGTTAGCTATAAGTATGCTATGAAAATGACATACTGTAGACATATACTTTGATGTTATATTTTTTTAGTTTTTTCTTTGATATTTTAAGCTTCCAATATAATTGTTATATAGCATAACATATAATCATAGTTATATGCCTTCTTCATTGTCTAAGAAATAAGAGGTAAAGAAAAAAAACAAAAAAAGTAAAGTAAAATAAAAATAAAATAAAAATAAAATATTAGGGTCCAAACATATCATGATAGTACCCCCTTTCAAGGTTCTATCTCCTTTTATCTTACCCAACTTCTCTAACTTCTTCAAATACTCATATTTGAATTTCCTATCATTCTACTTAAACAAAATCTTTGCTATATACTTCCCTGGTAACTCACTTCTCTTAAATATTTCTATTTCCAGGTTCAACTTTCTCTCCTTTTTTTTTCCTTTTTTTATACTTTTTTTATCTCTTTCTCTTTAATCTTCTTCTCAAATTCTTCTAATAAGTCCATTGTATTTTCTAAATTCTCTAATCCTTCCCAAGTGTCTTCTTCTACTATATATTTCTTCTATCTAACTAAATACTTTGGCTTTTCTCTCACTTCTCTTTAATATTCTCAATCTTATACTTTTTTTCTCCATCTATTTCTGCTGGAAGAGGTAGAATCTTCTTTTGTCTCTTTATCTACTCCTGATATATTGCTATTCTACTCATGTTGACTATCAGGTGAATTTTCATTGATGCTAGTAATTCCAACTCTACCATATTCTTTGATACAATTTTCTTTATTTTATAAAGTCTTATAAACTTTTCTATTAACTTCTTCATCTTCTTATTTCTCATTTGCTACATTGAATCCTCTATGATCAACAGCATCCTATCTTCAATTTTATATTCCACTATCTTCTTTCTATTTCTATCTACATATTTATTTCATTTCCATCTGTGATTTTCTCAATGCTGCTTTTACTTCTTCATACATTTCCTTCATTTCTTTTACAAACTTCTCCATCTTTGCATGCTTCTATTTTTCTTATTTCAAAACCTGTCCTTGATTCTCTTCCATAGTTAGCTTTAAATAGTAATGACTTTGTAGCTATATGTACTTTATTGTTAAAGGTGATCTCTATAGTTGCCAACCATTTTGACCAATTGTTTTATCTCTGATTGATATACATCTTTAAGTACTGTTCCAGCTCATTTTTACCTCATCTGGTTCTATCACAACTCCTGAAAACCTGACCTCTCTAACATTTCACATATGTTTTATAAATAAATCATTCTGTACCATTCTCCTGAACACTTCCACAATATTATTATGCCCCTTCTCTGTTTCTATTCTCACCATCACATTATCAATAAACTCCACTACATCTCTTACTTCTATTATATCTCTTAGCAAGTTATTCATTATTGTCTGAAAAATCACCAGTAAGTTTGTCAACCCAAAGAATATTACTGTTGGCTTAAAGGCACCTTCTAGCATTGAGAATGCTGCCTTTCACTCATCTCCTTTCTTGATTCTTACATTGTTGTACTTCTACCTAAGATCTATCTTCATAAACACCTTCTTCTTTCCTATGTTATCTATTAAATCCAAAATCAGTGACAATAGGTAATTGTTCTTAATTGACCAACTGTTTAGATATTTGTAATCTTGCACCATCCTCTTCTTCCTATCCTTTTTCAGCACAAAGAACACTGGTGATATATGTGGTGATTTTGTTAGTTGAATTTCCCTTTTTGGGACAAAACCTTCTCTGAAATATAATGATCTCATATCTTTCTTGTTGGCATCCTTTTTGACTTTTTTTTCTCAAACATCTTCAAATACTTGTGGAACCTTCTAGGAACCTTCTCTTCTACTGTTCTGATCTCTATTAAATCTTCCTCTTCCTCATACTTCTTTTCTATCATTCTTGTCTTTTCCATCTCTTTCTCAACTGTCAGTTTTCTAAACTTCTTCTTTCATTCTCTTTGCCTTTTCTCTTTGTTTTGCTTCTCTTCTTTCTGTTTCTGCTATCCTGACTTTGTCTGGTTTGTCTTCCACTTCTTTCCACATTCATTTAGACACCTCATCATTTTTACTTCTTCAGTCTTCCAATTGATCTCTAGATTGTAGCATGTTAGCTATGGTATTACTAATATCACACTCTATTTCTGCCCATCTATTACATCTATCTCTGTTCTCTCTCTATGTCTCCTGTAAAACAATTCCATCTCTACTATATGTTTTATCAGTTTTTTATGATTAAAGGTATCATCAACACTTCTCACATATATTGGTTTCTCTAATTTCTTCTTCTTGAACTTATTCTTCCTTGGAAATTCTAAACTCATTACCAACTCTGCTGCTCTACTATCCAATAATGCTTCTACAACAATTCCTTTTTTATTTTATTCCTGCTTTAATCCTATTTTCACTATTACTTTTCTCAACAACTTCTTCTTTTCTGTACTATTTCTATTATTTTCTACTCCTATCTTTCATACCTTTATTGGATTTTCCTTTTTTGATCTTTCTTTTCTCAAAATTGTCTTTTTATCTTTGCTTATCTTCCTTCTACTACTTTCTTCTACATTCATCACTCTACTCTTTAATACTTCAAATTTATTTGAAAGCATCAGTGTTAATCCTCTTTCTTTCCTATTCTCTACATTTCTATAATTATAGGCTATATATCCAAAACCTCTATATGTAAAACACTTTATTTCCAACATTGGTTTTTCTCTATTCATATCTCTCTTATTTTCTCATGCTTTCTGTTACCTCCATTCTTTTTCTGCTTTTCTCTCTTCTCTTATCCTCATCTTTTCTACTCTTCTCCATTCATCATCTAATTTCTTTCTTTCTTCTTCTCTGCTATTTCTCTTCCTAACTTTCTTTATATTCTCTTCTCCTCTATTCTCTTTCTTGCTTCTTTCTTATTTCTTTTTATTATTATTACCAACATTTTTTTGTAATTCTGATATATTCATATTATTTCCCATCACTGTTTTTAAAAATCTGGTTGCTTCTTTTTTCTCTACATCTCTAATCAAATCCTTTATATTTATCTGATCTATATCAATAATATTCTAGTTTAAACTGCTCATTGCCATTGTTAGGAACAAACTAGCCACTGAACCAGTTATGCTAAAAGTGTGTAATGTCAAGCTCAGCTTTGATATCTGGCTGGTACTATATATGTACTTCATACTGTACTCCTGACAGCCATATTATTTGACAACAGAGAATGATATCCTTCAAAAACATTCTTCTATAAGTGCTAGCCAGTTGTTATAACCTTAGAATCTTAGAGTGGATTCAGAGATCAGACTCTTGTACTGAGAAGACACAAGAGAGCTCGATAGAGAGCTCTTTACAAAATAGTTTATTTTATATACTTCTACAGATGGTCCATGCTGGCTACTATGCACCCTACCCTAAATGACCATATATAAAGCATGAGGCCAACATGTAGTGTCCATGTTATATGACATCATTTTGTTCTAGAATCTTTTACTCTCTTCTCTCAAGTACTGTGATTAATATTGTGACTACACCATCAGATGTAACTGATGTGATAGTACGACAGATCACTTCTAACCCTAACCCCAGAGTTCTAAAAATTGAAAAATGAAAATAAATAAAAAATAAAATAAAAATAAAAATGAGAAAGAAAATAAAAAGAAACTAAGTTCACTTTCTGTAATCTTGACACCAGTATTCTTCCTATATAATCTCATACTGTTTACTGACTACTATGCTAATTAAACTATTACATTATTATACCTAAGAAGAGAATACCTAAACTAGATACTTTCTTGCTAGATAATATTACTCTTCTATATATACTAATCACAAGAGAATTAGTAGCATAAGGCTTTTACTATGAAAGAACTATCTACTGCACCCACAAAAGGTATTATATTAAATATACACTAGTGGACTATAGTATAAAAGAATAACCAAGCTTTTTCTATCTAGCTAGTATATTTCTTAAGCCTAAGATCTAGCTATATATTTTTAACTAAAAGATAGTGCTGTCTCTCAGTCAAGGATAAGTAAAGAGAAAGAAGACCATGTAATATAGTATTCTTAAAGAGAGTTAAGTTCTACTATTGTAACAATCATTAGTTAAAAAAGACCAATAGTATTACTAAGTAAATATAATAAATACATAGTCTGTGCTAATGAGAAATAATCCTACTTTAAAGTCCATAGTTACAACTCAAAGATCTTAGAGTAGATCAATAAATAGAATCTTATATTAGGGTTAATATAAGAGAACTTGATAGAGAACTCTGTACAAAACTGTCTATTTTATATACCAAAACTGGTGGTCCATACTACTACTGTGGTTAGCCTATTCTAAATAATTATATGTCTTTCTTAAGGTCAATATGTATTAAATACATTGTATAATATTATCTCTTCTAAAATCTTCTACTATTTTCTATTATAATATATGTTTGTGTAATAGCTTGTGACAGTGATATATAACACATGACTATTATGTTAAGCTCTAACTCTAGTTCCTAAAATAGATGAATTTGAAAGAAGAATGAAAATAAAAAATAAAATAAAATAAAGTCTTTCTTTCATAATTCTAACAAGTAACTATAAGGATGATATACTATAAACATGTACTTTGATGTTAGTTTCTTCTCTGATATTCTAGGTCTCTGATATACTTATTATATGACATATCATGTGATTATGGTTACATACCTTCTTTATTGTCTAAGGAATAAAAAGGAAAATAAAAGAAAAACAAAATAAAAGAAAAAGGAAAATCAAATCAAGAAAAATAGATAAAAAGAAAAGAAAATATTCAAGTCCAAGCATACTATAACATATTTTGGATATTCTCACTTATCTTTGTTAACTTCATAAATTTTTATTCTCTAATATCCAAAGATTACTAGAAATTAGAGTAACTTGCTTGTTATAATTCAGAGGCCTTAGGGTTGGTCAATGAATAAAACCTTATACTAGGTTAATATAAGAGAACTCAATAGAGAACTCTATATAGGATAGTCTATCTTATATATTAAAATCTCATGGTCTATGCTAACTACTTCTAGCCTATTCTAAACAGCAATATGTTTGCCTCAAGGTCAACATGTGTTGTATATATTGTATGACATTATCCTTCCAGAATCTTCTATATCCTTCTATGTGTCTCATAACTTGTAACCATGTCATCTGATGTGACTGATGTGTGACAATGTGATCTTGTCACTCTAACCCTAACCCTAGCTCTAAAAATAAAATAAAAGTAAATAGAAATAAAAATAAAAATAAAAATAATTAGAATCTATTGCTTTCTGCTTTAACATTGCTTAATTTCAGATAACTACTCTAGGTAGCATACCTAGTATATAATTCAGTAGTTTATACTATATTAGTTACTCTGAAAATTGACTAAAACTAGCATTTATTTCCAGTATTAGCAATAACAAATTTTACTACTTTCTAGTAGTTTTGCATCGATATGATATGACTTAGTGTCACACATATGTCACAGTCACATAGTCACACAATCACATGTCACAAGAGAACATAGTAGAAGATTCTAGAAGAAAATAATATTACTACAACATGTTTGACATATATTGATCTTAAAAATAACATATAGTTTTATAGAATAGGTTGATAGTACTATAGCATAGACCAGTAGCCTAGTATATATAAGATAGATAATTTTATACTAGAAACTTTATTGAGTTCTCTTATGTTATTTAATACAAGACTCATTCTCTTTGACTCACTCTAAGGTTGTTAAGTTATAACAGTAAAGTATTATATGAAAAATGGCCTTAGCTTCAACTATAAGATTTTGCCTAACCTAAATTTGTTATATAGTTATGATTTAGAAAAAGAAGGTTTAGATGTTAGCTAAGAATAAGTATGGTACTTAATTTAAGTTGGTTATTAGACTAAGAAAGTGCATATAATAACTATAGTTCTTAAATACAGAAAGAGGTTTTCTAATAATAAAGTACTATATATACTCTAGGTTTATTAGAAACTACAAAAGTTGTTAATTGGAATTCTATTGTCATATGCCAAGTTCACTTGTCTGAAAAACACATCCCTGCAGGACATCTCTTGTTAATCTAATTTAAAAAAGCTTATCTTCCATAGCGGCTACCTTACTTGTAACACACCTCATGGCAGTAATGTAATCATCCAGATATTCCATCTTTCATGATGGAGATACTTCTATTTGACTTAGTCTTCTATAACAGAGTCATACTTCTGTTAATATCTCAACACTAAAACTTCTACTCAGTGTAATAAAAGCTATACCACTGAAACCCCAAGCATCTTCTATAGTATGTATCTGTATATAAGACTAGTAGTTATGCTGTAATCTGCTAGTCTGATAATTGACAGAGATAACTCTTATTGAACTCAATTTCTAGTATTCAGCAGTAATACATCAAATCAGTACTCACTTCCATCTTAAACTTCTTCTTATCTGAAGTTGCAACCACATGGCAGACAGACAGCACAGCACATAAGATAAAGCCAAGGTCATTCTACAAGTCTATATATTTCCAAGTCCATCTTGTGAACATTTACCCCTAGTGTAAACCATATCTGACATCTATGGGATTTTTCATGTTATGAAGAGACTTTTGTATATAAAGTAATGGGTAATTAGAATAGAATGCAATTTATTCTGGAAAAGAATTGTTACAATTCTAAGCTTAGCTCAGGTTACAACTTAGACAAAACCTTAAGTAATATAAAAAGAGATAATCAATTGGTAAAGCATAAAAATACAGAATTA
>Ga0157364_1000170_pt1 | contig 33622 bp, 17 predicted proteins | sample AttsexASBM2_FD_111476 | JGI IMG/M metagenome (GOLD analysis project Ga0157364, IMG submission 111476) | Fungus gardens microbial communities from leaf cutter ant in Ribeirão Preto, State of São Paulo, Brazil - Atta sexdens ASBM2 | ecosystem: Host-associated > Fungi > Mycelium > Unclassified ...
CGACTAATGTTTCTATGGGGTTATGTTGACAGATGCCCAAGTTTATTGTATGACGTCTATGATCTACTTATTTCGACCACCACTTACCGCTAAAGCCATCTATAGGAAAACGGCGGAAGCAAAGTTGTACACCTAATATATATTCCATATTATAATCATTGCGTGCCGAATAAGTTTTCCGGACTTATAAATGTAATTAAATTACTATAATAATATCAAAAATGTTATAATGTGCTAAACAATTGTAAATAAATTTATTACAAAAAATATTATTTCGGCCGGAAGTCGGCCCGGATCTCTTGTATTTCGTACACATCCTAAACCTTTAGACTATCAAGATTTAGTAAAATTCTTAATTAGTATATAGCAATAATTAGTATATGTATGGAAATGTCTTTCTTTCAGGCGCGACGTTTATAGTCTTTCTATTCTACTACAAATATAGTATACAAATATAGTATACAAATATAGTATACAGAGTATCCGGAAAATCGCCCGCAATACTTCGAGAAGTGATTCGGGAGGAAAAAAAGCTATATGAATATAGATTCGGAAAAAAGTCATTTCCGAATTATAACAACTTTTACGAGCATGTTAAAAAAAAATTGTAATTTATTTTTCATAATCACAATCGTAATTTCTTTCATAATGTTTTAACATAAATAACTACGTTTCGAATTATTTTGGCGTTACCCAGAATGCATAGTCTAGTTCTAGTAAAGTAAAAAAATTTTAAAATAAAGAAGAGAGCTGCCAAGTGGACTATGCCTCTACATGGTGCATTCTGGGTATCTCCAAAATAGTCCGAAAGTTATTTATTTTAAAACACTGTGAAAAAAATTACGATCATGATTATGAAAAATAAATTACAATTTTTTTTAACATAAAAAATTATAATTATACTCGGAAACGATTTATTTCCTGACTTATGTTTATATAGCTTTTTTCCCTTCTTTCTAGGTTTCGAATTACTAGCCAAAGTATTGCGGGCAATTTGGCGGATACCCTGTGTTCATGTATAATAGTGTATCTATATATAATTCACATTGAATTATTTAAGCATTAAAGATCCAGCTTCGATCATTAGGCATTTAATTTCTAGTATTAATTGTGTTCCTACATGTACAGTCTAAAATAAGATTCTTATTGAATTATTATATTTATTTTACGTCGCCTAAAAGAAAAACGCTGTTTCCACACATATACGGATTATTGCGAAGAATATTATTTACTCGGTAGTATAAAGGCTTAGAAACTTCGCACAGAATACAAGAGATCCGACTTTGATTCCCGACTGAGATAATATTTTTCGCAACTTAATTTTTCAGCACATTTGATATTATTACAGTAGTTTAATTACATTTATAAGTCCAGAAAACTAATTCGGCGCGCAATTTAAATGACTATAAGTATAGTATAAATGTATGTACATGTAATTATATATATATATTACATGTACATGCATATATATATATATATATATATATATATATATATATGTGTGTATATATAATTCACATTGAGCGTTAAAGATTCAACTTTAGCCATTATGGGCATTTAATTTTTGATATTAATTATTTAAAATATCTCCGTTATTCTTGATGATACAAGAAAATATCACAAGGAATTTTGTTTGATTCGAAGGAGCACATATTATGATAAGCAACAAATTTTTCTCAAGGACTCAACCCCTAAGCTTTGAGAATTTTTTAAATTTTTTGTTGAAGTTAAAATTGAAAATTAATGGTCACATTCAAAAGAGGGAACATTTGTGAATATTGAAAAAAAATATAAATCATATTTATATATTTATATAGATAGTATAGATTTAAAAGAAAGCATTTGAGACCTTAGCAAAATGTGTATCCAATGTGAGCTGCGTATATTCTCCTCTTTTCATATGAAAATATTGAAAATATGGAAACTAAAGTGATCAAACGTTACTTTTATAAGTTAATTTTCTACATAAACATATTGATGTATAAACATTTAAAAAAGCTATTTAGCAACTTAAATATCTATGTTAATTTCTTCTTTTTCTTGCTTATGGACCTATTCTATGCTTATGGACCTATTCGGATAAGTGAAAGGCCCTTTATTATTTTTAGTTAATTATTAATTCTTCTAACACAATTTTCATGAACATATTTGTGAGAAATGTTACACTTACGTATATTTGGACATAACCCACATTGATATCATCATAGAAAGAGTTCTTTTTTTTTTAATTATAATACCTTATAACAAAGATATGAACTAATATATAACTTTGTAAAGTATGAAGAAATATATATATATATATAGAATACAATTACAATAACATGAACGGAAATTAATAATAACGTTTTTATAATTACAGAAAATAATTATTTATTTATGACATATTACATCTCGATCATAATGTATCAGTTTTTCCCGTTTTATATAAACAAAATGAATAATATGATTTATGTATTGATGTAATCAAGTCGTACGGATCGCTTGCTCGAATTACTATTCTCTCTCTCTCTCTCTCTCTCTCTCTCTCTCTCTCTCTTTCTCTCTTTCTCTCTTTTTCTCTGTCATCTGTTAAATTAATCATATAGTTGTATGACAAACAGCGAATGGCCCACTTTGACAAATTGGCTCCGGTTACCTTAATTTTTTTTTAGGCTTGAAGATCATTTTTTATATTTTATACATAATATGATTCCTCTCCCGTATGGAAAGGAACTATTGAACTATTGTTTACTATTCAGATTTCTATATTACTATTCAATTTCTATATCCACATAACAATATGTTATCAAAAAGATTTCTAAAAGATATCTCATTTCTGAATCTGATAACTTAGAGACATTTCTATAAGGTCACATAGATATTTAACTGTTATCTAATGCATCATTTTTTGCGAACAGAAAGATATCACAAAAATATCTAAAAGATTTCTCAAATTGCGTGTCTTTATGATATCCGAAGTATATTAACATATAAAATTTGTATTTATGATGTTTAAAAAAAATCTGTTATATATTCAAAGAACACAAAATCGTCTGAAAGATTATTAAAAGATGACTTCTGTAAACATCTTTTAGTTGTCTTTAAGACTTCTTTTCGATTTTTTGGCATATATAACGTAATATTTAATAACATATATAACGTTTAATTAGATATCTGAATTAATTTTTATATAAAACTAAACGAAATTGTATGATTCAATATATATTCCATTATGCCTGCATTATGCTTGCCGTGAAATGTGTACAAGAATCATTATCTTTCATCAGTCCCCTTTGAGGACTCGCTTTCAAAAAATATTTCATAAATGTTCATCAGAATATAAGTTATATTTCTCATAATGCTGCACCTTTTATTTTATCCTATATGATTTTCAAACACGGAAACCCGAATTTCATCACGTCCGTCTGATGGCGATCCCGCGTACTGCTCATGGGTGAATGATTAAAGATATATATTTTCCACATTCTGTAATACGAAAAGATGTCTTTTAGTTGACTTTTTGCTTTACCGAAAAGACAATCAGAGAAAGATGACGAAGATGTCTTTTTTTTTAAGTTGTCTTTTCAATAAAATTAAAAGACGTCTTATAGTTATCTTTCATCTTGCTGAAGAGACAAAATGATTATACTTTTGTCTTTTATCGTTTTTTCACATCTTTTAGATGTTTTTTCATTATGCTTCAGCATTTTGTGCTGTCTTAAATTTTATAGATCAAGTTATGAGTCTTAAAAATGTTATTTTTATGATATCTTAAAAAATGACAATAAATGAATTTCTCTTAAAAGATATTATAATTATGTCTAGTTTCTGAATCAAATATAGCGGCGCATTTGCATGCTCAAATACCATACAACATAATATCTTGCATGAGAGAACAAATTGATATCATTTAGCATGATATCATAAAGATAAAAATTTCTAGAAATCTCTGAAACCAGATATCTTAAAGAATTGTTTTATAATAGTAGATGCCTCTGATAAATAATTATTATATCATTTGGATATCATTTTCAAGATAACTAAAAGTTGTCTTAAAGTTTTCATTGTGACAAGCATGGTGTCTGGATAATTTTTGAATAGTAATTATTGGCAACTATGTCCGTGAATAATTAAATAGTAACTAGACTGTTGGCGAATGGTTTTGAAAAGTAACTATCCGCGGTTATGTAATTAAACAAAATAGACGCATGTGATATTGATCTTACTCATTACTAAGTTGACATCAATCTTTGTGCATAAAATTCAACACTTTATATTTATTTGTTTGCACAAATATTTTAAGTAATGTAATATTTCAAAATAAATTTCTTAAATGACTTAAAAAATAAGAAATAAAAAATGTGACTACTGACTAGAATATAGAATATTATAAAAAAATAACCGTTTATAATCGATAATTATTTAAATAACCGATTATTTTGAAATAATAATAACTGTTATAATCGTTAATAAAAAATAATCCATTTAGCCCATTCTTAACTAAAACATTATTTTTTTAAAATCACTATCCAGGATATTCGCGAATAGACGTATACTATCTAATATTACTAAATTTTTACGAAAATCACTAAGATGTAGTTACTACTTGTATCTACTATTTGCTCCAAGTAAATTATTCATGATTCATACTAATTCTGATTCATAATAATGAATGTTAAATTCCTGTAATTACTATTCGTTCCAATAGTACTCAATAATAATGAATAGTAAATGCATAAATAGTTACCATTTGCTCCAAACAGTGGATAGTGATGTCTCATAATACTATATGACATTATATATATAGTTTTTTGAATAATTATATTTCACAATAGTTTTTAATAGCTCTTTGAAACTATTGAAGAATGTAACTATTCAGAACTATTCAAAGAATTATGTACGAATGTCATGTGTGTAGTAATGTGGGACATTCTTTACTACAGGCATTTACTATTCATTACTGTATAACAAATGATAAATGTCTGTAGTTACTATTCAATAATAAACTTATGATTCTAACAAATATTAAATGCGTAAATAGTTACTATTTGCTCCAGTAGTAAACTATTCATATTTTCAATAGTAATGAATGGTAATATCACTGACAATGTGAATAGTTTTCTGAATAGTTCTAAGTAGTTATTTTTCAATATGAATAGTTCTGAATAGTTCTCAGTAGTTCCTTTCCATACGCTAATTTATATTTTCATTATTCTGCATTTAAAAGCATTAAGGTAATGACATAAAAATAAAAAAAATAATAGTTTACGTAGCTTCATTCTGGCATATATTGACATAAAATATTGAATTACTCGTAAACTATTAATTTTTTTTATAATCGTCCCTTAATATTTTTATGAACATAATAATGAAATGAATCAACTGATGAGAAAAAAACACATAATTGCTAATTTAAAAAATTATTCAAAAAAATTATTCATATTGCATACGTTACGTCCAGTGGATTCTATAATTTCTTCGTTTCGCGAATGTTCAATGAAATAATCAGTTAGGATAAAGAACGAACAGAAAACTCGAACGTTAACGGACACCGATCAGCGAACGTGATAATATTTAAAGAACGTGTCATTAGAAATCTTCCCAGCGATATAGGAAGAATAAGCAAAACATAGTTACTCAGAATCGATCCATAGCAATAAAGTTTATGGTACCAACACATAAAATTATAAATCATAAAGGAAAAATACTGTTTAAACACATTCGGTTTTTATACAAAATCTAAACGCGGATCAGAGATTCTGTGTAGATAAAAACATATATTTCCAAATTCGTAAGAGCAAGTTCAAGGGTATTTTTTCGTCAACATCAGATAATTATTATAGTAAAATGAAATTCAGGATGACGAAACGTAGTTTCTAATTTTTTCTTTTTTTTCTTTCCGAGACCGATAGTCATAAACAATATCCAACTCAAATAAATACTGACTAGACGAGAAAACGCACATGTGACTAATAAAAGAGAAATCGATAATTGGCCAAAAGAGAAATACGAAAACTCACATAAAGACAAAGTAAGTCACAACGGGATCGTTCAGAAGAAATACCCTTCCCTCCAAAAACGGAGAAAATAAAAATTAAGCTTATCCATGGGTGATCGTGAATCTTGAATTTTAGAGAAGATGATGTCATATCATCAATAAACGTTCAAAAAAAAACTAAAATTTATAGTGCAGGCGGAATTGATCCGAAGGCGATTTTCCAATTTCAGAATCAAAACTCTCTCATCGAGGGAGAAAATTCCTACCAATCCGAATCCACTATTTTCCAACTTGAGACAACTTGAGACTACGAAAGAATCATCCTCCAAAATCTTCTATCTTATAAATCAGTTACCGCGAGACAATCAGTCAAATATGTACACAAATCGCTGATACAATTCGACTCTATAAAGTAGTTCGCAGTCCGTTCTGAAATCTTAGAATCTGTGCGCGACCTTTTAATCGAGTGATGAACATCATGATCCCCTTGGCCTCTGACATCTGGTGCGAATATTCCGAGAGTAGAAAATTGTAAGTATCACGATTTATTTGTTCCCGAAATTAAACTAACTCTCTCTCTCTCTCTTTTAATCTAAAGTCTAAGATCTCGTAATCGTATCCCTTGTGTTACAAAAATTGCATGTAATCCCGAATTGTAAGGATTAAATTCTTGATAAATCTTAATTCTTCGAAAGTTTAGACCAACGCACTGCTCATGGGAAACAGGTATTATAGCGTCCCTACGAGACATTGATTCATATTCCGGAGCAAGAAAAAAATGCGTTCGACTCAGGGTCCTTGCTTTTGTGTGGATATCTGCGAGACAAGAGAGTTTAAATGTTCTTCTATATCCTCACTATTTTTATTCTTTTGTCTCTCCATCTTAAATTTGAGGATTTGAACATAACACATACATATTTTTTTAAAGCAACTATTTCTTTCTTTTCATATCTTCTTTCTTTTCTATTTTTTCTTTTCATCAATTGATTCATCACATTAGTCTGTTCATAAAAGTATTAAAAAACAATTATTAAAAAATTAATAATTTACGAGTTATTCAACATTTTATGTTAATACATGCCAAAATAAAGTGTAAAATATCTTGTAAATTATTGATTTTTTTATATTACTACCTTAATACTTTTACATGCAGAATAATTAAAATCATGTTGTAAAAATAATTTTATTTAAAAAAGTGAAAGTGACCTTAAAGTCTCAAAAAATATGATCTTGAGAAAAATTTTTTGCTCATCATATTGTAATATGTGCCCCTTCTATTCGAACAAAATCTCTTATGGTATTTTTTCATTTCATCAAAAACAATAAAGATATTTTAATGATCAACTTACAGGAAACATCCTGTAGACTATATATTTTATGATTATAAGAAATATAATATTTATGATTATAATAATATTTATGATATTATTAAGAAAATATATTTATTAGGGTAAAATCGTTTATTATCCTCCTAATATGAGATAGCGGATTTCTGCTAAACTAATAAGCGCATGTGTTTGGTTCTAACATGAACTTCTTATTCTTAGTGTAAAACCTGTTTAATAGAAAATTCATTATTAAATCATTCGTGTAGGCGTTGCAAAAAAAGCCCAGACACAAGACATCTACTGGACATCCAGATTTAATTTCAAACCTGGTCCAAACGTTCATGGACTTAATATAAATGTTTTAAAAACGTTCAATGTACAAAGTATGTTTACATTTAGATATTTTAAAAATGTTCATCTCATGCAAAAAATTTTCTAAATCTGCTCGCGACGTATTGTTTTCGTTGACTTGACAAGTGAAATTTTTTTAAGATCACACGAGAAGTTTTACTTTCGTTACCTTCGGTAACGAAAATTTATCAAATTAAAGCAAGCGGCAACCAACAATAGCAATCTTATCACTTGCTGCTCGCAGTGATATAAATTTGGAATCTTTTGTTTCCAGCGTGCAATCAGAGACCGATGGAAAGTAGAGTTCCCTAGAAAACCAGAGTCTGGCCATGCCTTAAAAATGGCGTGCGTGTGGAAATGTGTATTTGCTCTTAATTGGTGAAATGAATGTATGTGCGTTCTCGATTGGTACTGCGATTGTGTGGACATGCCAATCATAAGACAGGATGGAGGGAAGGCTAGACTCTGATATTTTAGGGACTCTAGTGGAGAAGACTTTTGAACGTTCCATGGATGTCTCTAGAATATCTGTGTTGTGTCGAAAATTTTCAACGACAAAAAATCTATATAAATATATATAAATTTTTTGTCGTTGAAAATTTTTTTATAAGAATCATTTTGTCTTGATTGTAGTCTAAAATTTGTTTAATATATTAATTTAATCCAGTTTTAATCTATTGCGTCCTAAAATAGACATTTTTAAGAAGTCTAAAGTGGTAACACTGGATGCTTTTAAAATGTTTTTAAAATATCCATGGATCTAATCGCTGAATGTTTTCAATATATTCAAAACGTCCAATATACGTTTTAAATATATTTTTAAAACGTTACTGTGCTGTATAGGAGATTTGTGAAATTGAATGTTGTCAAATTTTATTGAGGTTAGAATTTTTTAATTATGTTTTATTATATAAAAATAAATATTGAGTAATAAAGTCTACATGCAGTAATAGAGTAAGATCGTATTTATAGGAAAATGTGATATAATTTATTTAACTGTAAAGATTAAATTTGGTGATCGTGAAACCGCAAGACGGTGAAGTCGTAATATGAAGTATTCGGGATATTTCTAGCTAATATGAGAGCATCTAAACAATTCAATATCCCAAAGCATACTATCGAACGATATTAAAAATGATGATTCTATTATTGTTGAGATTTCTCATACACTCACATACACATCAAAAAATTATATAATTATTATGTATAACATTTGAATTCTTTATTTTTATGTATATAATATAAAAGCGAGTATAAAAGCTTATCTTTATTATTTCCTTACTTTCCTGTTATGAAATACTATCTCATATAACTCTTGTATCTCATATTAGGAACCTTTTTTTTAAATGATTAAAATTGGCATTTTTGCTGAAAAATTTCACGTACAAGAAAGTATAACTACTGTGGATTACTAACTTTTGACGATAAAACTTAAATATATTTCCCACAAATTTGACATAAAGGTAGAAATTGAAATTGCAAATAAAATAAATTACAAGTTTTTAAAAAAGGGTATATCATAATAGACGACTTTACCCTAAGTATTTTTTATTTATAATGACTTATTAAGTATTTTTATCGTATTTACTACATATTATGCATATATAATTATATATTTCATAATATGTGTAATAAATATTTATAATTAATATGAGAGAGAATAATCGCCAATAATCGATCAAAGTTAGATGTCCTGAATATAATATATATTCTTAATTTTTAAATTTAATTATCTCAAATGTGACTGTGCGCCGAAACGTTTTCATACCGTACATAATCACAATCAATCTGAAATGTTAATAATGCATCACAATCATATCTGAGATAATTAAATTTAAAAATTAAGAATATATACTGTTGAGATTGAAGATGCTTATCCTACAGATAATAATATAAAATTATCTGATCTAGATTGATGTAAATAGGGTGAAATAAACAAAAAGAATAGCCGAAATATAATGATGATAAGGAATTTAGAATCACAAAGTATTGCAGGAGTGGCGAACCTTTTATTTGCAGCGTCTACGCGCACACATATGCACGTACACACATATGCACGTACACACATATGCACGTACACACACGTACATACATGTACACAAGTGTGCAAATCCAACCGAACAACCTCCACGCGGTGCACATCGGATAATGCAAATTCTAGCAGTTTAATCTTCATGACAGGGAATGAAACATTTTTTTGTTTTTTTGTTTCTTATTATTCACGGTTAAAACAATATATTAGACATGGTGGAAAGAAGCAAGATGAACCATTGCGCGTAATGGAGGCAAAAGTGCAGGACATGACTTGTCAACCAATCACGGGGTCTCATTTTATACGCAGATTAGATTTCAAGCGTTCACAAATGATTACTAATAAAAACACAATATTGGAAGTTAAACTAACACAATGATATATTAATAAAAACTGTTAAAATATAAAAATATTATAAACTTTAACATTATTATTAAACAGAAATGATACATTTGCAATTTTTTGTTTTTGACACGAATGTGCCGCCAAAGTGTAATGAACAGCGAATTTTCATAAAATGGATTCCATTGGCCCACTATTTTTAGGCTACTGAGCATCCACGGGAACGACTCACTTTGCTTCTTTCCATCATAATATTATTCATTTTGCATCGCTCCTTAGATCTTTCTTTTCTTTTCTAATGAGTCGATCTATTAGACTCATTGCTTTTCTTGTTACATTTTTTTCTTTTTATATTTTTCTTGAATCATGAAATGATCGTTAATTACAAATTTGCAAATTCTTTAATGATTTTGAACCACTATAGACACGTGTAAAGATAGTGCATGGACTTGCATCGCTTTCATCTTTTGATAAATTCTAGGTTATATACATTTAAGAAGTTTTTGAGAAAGTTTGGTAAAATGGCAAGGTTTGGTAGTATGTCCAGAGAAATTGTCAAAAAAAAAATCTCAATCATCGAAAAGTGCTAAATCTCCTATGAATCGTTCAAATTCAAAATGTAATAATTCATAAATGATTTAAGATTATATACTTTTTTGGAAATTATGAGGCCTATATGGATATTTTCCTCTTAGTTTTGTTAATTTTTAATTCAGCGGGGGAGGCCAAAAATAACCTTTATTGCAATTTCTCCTCTATTAAAATTCTAGTAGATTTGAAATCTAATAGGTTTAACTTAACCAAAATTCTGGTTCATTTTCCACTAGAATTCCGGTTGATTCAATCAAACATTTTTCTCCATATAATGTGTTAAATCCGTATTTTTTAGAATGTACATTCAATAAATACATAATTAATTGTTAAAACAATTATACTTAATTTATTCGATTTTAATCAACAATTTTAGTCGTGTACTTATTAACACAACAGTCGATACGTGAAGCGACTTTTGCAGTTTTATAAGTGACATTGCCAATTAACTTTTTTTGTATATATCTACATATATATGAAAACTTACCGCATTTTCAAATTCTTTTAATGAAAATTGATAATGCAGGCTAAACGCAAATCTCTCTCTCTCTCTCTCTCTCTCTCTCTCTCTCTCTCTTTCTCTCTCTTTGTTTCTCTCTCGTATGCACGCGTACGAGAGATCAATTCGAGGATAAACTTTTGAACGTATGAGCAAATATCGCTCTACACGAAACGATAAATGGAAAATAATTTCTTTGTTAATAAATCTTTGTGCACAATTGCAATAAATTTATCGCAAGTACCACGTTATATCATGTCACGATACATGTATGCGCTTAAGGATACATCTTTACACGATATAGAGAAATAATATGCCGTTTTATTTACATGCAAAGCAACAGGAATGCACTGGAAGTAATAGTAATTATTCTTTATTTGACAGCTTTGTCGACATTATTGAGTACGCGAACATAATTGGACATTCGAATAAAACGTAATTACCTTAATTTGTACTACAATAAAATTCCCTATACGTGTTTATGGCATGACACGTAATTACTATGGCTCATCTCCATCGTGTTTTAACATTTGCAATAGATTTTAGCAAATATCGTGTTTTAACATTTGCAATAGATTTACCGCATCCCTTATTTGTTGAATCCGATTACGATCATCCACTCTGTCAGAGCGGCTAATCAGCGCCATAATAAGTGTTTGTTTTTATCAATGCAATTGCCGGCCAGCCGGCCGGCGCGACGCGTATTCCGAGAGATTTCAACGCGTTGGATAGCAATAATATTGTAACGTTTTATTTCCCTTTTCCGTTGCGCGTTTCATCATTATTATTTTGCATTTTGTACGAGTTACATGGAGAGCGCGGTATAGCTAATTAACGTTTCGCGTACGTTTCTACGATGGCGTACTGTTAATTATTCCTATCCTGGGCCATAATAAATTTATCAACAACCGTATATTATTTAACTCGTGCACTAAAACTAGATCTGACTCTCTTGCGTTCAATGTGGTATCGTACAGCGGTTCTTTTTGCCATTCAATGTTTCAATTTTCCATATAATTCATTTTCATTATAATATTATTTTCAGCAAGATTGTTTATCTGATATATTTAATATTTAAGATATCACAGTGAATGCAAAATATATTCGTACAAGAAAAAGATTGTTAAAAACCTTATTTTTTAAAAATAAATATTAATTATTTACTTATAATATAGCGTATAATATTCTCCTTTGTAGCTATCTTAATGTATCGAAAACAAAAAGTAAAAATAACCTAAAAACTATTCATAAAAGATAACTTTCTCGAATATACAAATACTTTTTATGTGTCCAAATACAGTTCCAATTTTTTCGTATATTTACATTACATAATATATTTTAATTATCACATATATAATAAAATTTTTTAGATAAAAAAGATTTTTGAGGAGTATAACAAAAACAAATAAAATAAAAAAATCTGTTTATTTTTTTGTTAGCAAATTAACTATCTGGAATCTATAATTGGATTCACCAAATCAAAATGAATGTCTCTGTCAAAAATGTCAAACAATTCAATTTTCATATGTGTATGTGTTATATATTTGCGAATTATTATTTGTATTAAAATATATTTAATATTCCTTTTTGTCATATAATTAATATAACTAATATAAATTACAGATCTAGTGTCTGTGTTAGAAATTTTAATGTTAGCTCCGGAGGATTAATATTTATTCTCTAAAAATAAAATCTTTTAAGAAGATAACATTTTCCCTATAAAAATATCTTGTACGCTCACTGTACACATCCATTTTGTTGAAGGATATATTGAAAAGTACATATATCTTGTAAATAAACATTTTTACTTTCATATAAGTGAATAAAGATAAGACTGAAAAAGAAAATACTGGCATGTCAATATTTCAAGACTATAATTATTTCACTCGCTGGCATAAGGGGAAAATAATCGATCGATCACGAAGCCGGGACGGTACGCTGACGGAAATAGATCTGGCAGTTGCCTTACGCCAGTTCCGCCGGTCGTGTTCGAGCGGTTGCAAAATTCATATCGGGATGATGACGTCGAAGTTTTCTTAATAACGGAATCCAGAATTCCGGCTGTTTTACGAAGTAGGTCGGTGCTTCGCGTGATTTCCTAGGTCGTATCTCCATTTCCTGCGCTCGCGCGACTTACCCGTATCTATCCAACCCGCCGCTTGGCTCGGAGTATCGGAGTTTCTCTCCTCCGGGGACATAATTTCAAAATAGAAGCTATGCTCCCTTATAACGTTGAGATGTACCGTGTTTTAATAAGACGATCGATAGCGCGAATATACGCTTCTAGCCGCGTTACGTCCCTTTGATTTTGTCCAACTTGCTCGTACATTATTTCAAATTCCACCTGCTGAAAATTTCCTTGTCATTCCATGATCCCTGAAGAATCTGCTCTCCCCCCCGTCGCTGTCACTTAAAATGTCCGCTAAAATGCACATGAGGCTTCGTGTAAAAACGTATGGTATGTACGCGACGAAAAACTTTTCTCGTATATCAAGGCGATGTCAGCGAAAAAGCAAAAAAAGAAAACTTTTACGCGCTGCACAGTCAAGTCGCGTGCGTATCTGCGTGTACGATGAATGAAATCAACCAACGAAGTTTATACAAATTTCATTCTGAGAGTCAAAAGAATTTTTCTAATCAAATAGTCGAATAAAACATTTTACAAATACTTTGACCTCGAGCGGTTCGCATATTTAAAAAAAGTGCAATATCAAGAAATATTTATTACAATACATATTCGCTAATTATTCGACATATTGAAAACCTTTCCTTCTCCCTCTTTCTCTCTCTCTCTCTCTCTCTCTCTCTCTCTCTCTCTCTCTCCGCATATTTAATTAAAATATATAATATTTAAATATAATATTTAACCAACATTTAAATATAATTATCTTTCTATCTCTCTTCTATCCAGATATGTGCTCTCCCTCCCTCTCTCCCTCCCTCCCTCCCTCCCTCCCTCCCTTCTTCCCTCCCTCTCTCTCTGCCTTTGTCAAACTATTATATTAAAAGCGTAATTTTGTAATTTTTTATATTTTTAATAATATTAACTCAAATTACATATTATTAATATAATATATAATATTGTGACGACATGTGATTATGAATCATGCGGAGTATACAATAAAAAACATTTCGTGTTAAAATTGGTTTTTGTATTTTAATATATCCGAGTGTTAATTTAATAATAATAATAACGTGATGCTGTTTGAATATTATATGTTAAATTAATATTGAACCTTTCTTCTGTAATTTTGTTAAAATAAAGCAATGTATAAGTGAATAAATAACATAAAAATAATGTAGTTTTAAAACACAAATTTTAAAGTGAATCAATGTTAAATGTATGTGTTAATTTAAGAAATTACAAGTATTAATTTTACTAAAAAGAAAATATGGTATGCTGCCAAAATCTCTTTCCAAATTATGTCAAAATGTTGTCAACATTTTTGCGTTACTTTTTACACAACTTTTTACAAAAGTTTGTGCTTTTTAACATATTCATCTTGTGTTAAAATAACATAAAAATTGTGGATCATTTAGGATATATGAAATATGCTAAGTTTAATTTCGCAACTGTAACATACTATGATATATTAATAACTATATAACAACATAGTATTGGTTTATCATAAAAAAAAAATTATATAACGCAATGTATTTATTGTTTCTATATTAAAAAAATGAAAAAAATTGGTAATTTTTTTTGCGACACATCTTATTAAAACTATACTATAAATTAGAAATAATAACTAAATAATAAATTACTTATTTACTTAAGATTCCTTTACTTATCAATCAATAATAAAAGACTATACAAACATAGGCCAATAGGAGTCAACGCTAGAACTTTGATTGCGCAAATTTAACAATTATATATAATATGGTATGTTTTGACTCCATTTTGAACTACCTTCAACGAGAAATAATTAAAATGACATGAGCGTGTTTTGTAGAAAAACCATAATTCCCTTTTATGTATGTAATTGTAGTCGCGATACAGTGAGATGAAAAAACTATACTGCTTGTGAGATTAACATTCTATTTTTTCATAATCGATAGATACAAAATGTTTTCACTAACGATATGATTAAAATGTGATGGTAACTAAAACGAAGATATTACATATAGTAGCGGATTTCCTTATACATAACGTTCATGTTATAATGATCTATCAATACGTTTGATGATCTATCAATTCAAATCATCATTTCATCAGCGGAATTCATTTCATCAGCGACAACTCAAAAATGAAATAAAAATATGCATATTTTTTGTCGTTTTTAATTGGAATATATTGACAAAGTACAAATAATTTTTTTAATAATCCTAGTACTAGATTAAATTTTTTAATAGAGCTGGTATGGTTAAATAGAACAGGCTAATATGAAAATTAATAATTAATTTGATTAATATGTTTATATTAAAAAGAGAAAGAGAACAAGGAAGAGAGAAACTATTGTTGACATTCATTGCTATATATATGTACGGCATACGAAAAAAAGGAAAAGATGCGTGTTCGAATTTTGTAAGGCATAATTAGCAATAGCCACATATTTTATTTTAATAAAAAGTATACAATCACAGAGAATGACTTTTTAGAGAAAAGGTTAAATAAAGACAAAGAGTCGTCTCGAGAGAGAGTTACGTTTTTGATTTTTCTTTTCATGTAAAGATTTACTTTACAGATTTACTATTTATTTAAACGATTTTATTAAGTCGATTTTTTTTGGTTAGATTTTTTTCATTTAATTTGAACGACAATGATGACATCGTTTTTCAGTTTCTTCTATCTCCCTCCCTCTTCCTCACTTCTCTCTCTCTCTCTCTCTCTCTCTCCCCTCCCTTCTCTTTTAGCCCCCTCTCCGGTGACGCTACGAACGTGTTTGGAATTTTGACAAATTTCAAATTAAGATTTCGCCTTTCACACGCGACCGAGTAATAATGCAAACGTCATTATTCGTCTGTCACACATATTAGCGATTTTATACGAAAACACTGCATCCGCAGATATGTATTGTTTTTTGTGCATTTACACACGTATGTATCCAACGTTGATATATGTATCGTAACGTTTACTACGCTTACCTCAAACTTATTACGATTCACATATAACTACATATTATTATCTAACGTAATATCGCATGACATGCACAATTCTATATCAAGCAATGATATAGAATTGTGCACACAAATGGTCTAATTTAATGGAGCAAAACGATAAAGCGATCTGCTATAAGCTCAATTTCTTCCTATTATAAGTACCAAACAGTTGCAATAGAATAGGGGAGAAAGCGAGTTAGGGAAGAACAAAAGGGAAGGAATCGCGTTTGCTCGATTTTTCATCTGCGAAATCATTGAGAAACTGTCGCGCATCCCGCGATAGACATTTACTGATGACCCGTCAAAAATTGATTTTCGCATTTTGCCCTTGTCGATACGTGTTACCGCGTACACACTTCATCCTTATAATTCAACCACTATATACATGCGTGATATGGAAAACACGGGACATAGGAAACGTCGTGTACAACGCCAATGTACGACGCATGTGTTCGAAGAGTGTTTAAAAGAGAAAGAGAGAAGGGGGAAGGGAAGAGAAGAGAGAGAGAGAGAGAGAGAGAGAGAGAGCGTGCGTGCGTGGAGACAGAGGGGGAAGGATAGATAAATAGTTAAAAGCATTTATTATTAATATTCCAGGGATAAGTTATGAAATGAGGATTTATAATAGATACTATGAAAAGCAATTCTAAAATAACTGTGGAAAGAGAGAAACAAGAGAAGAGTAGAAGGAGGATAAAGATAATAAGAATTAAGATACATGATAATTATAAATAAGTAATTGATAAGAGAGGAAACGATTCTAGGGCATGAAAACACGAATATATGTAAAAAGACTTTTGCGTAACAATTATACAATAAATGTGCAATAAATTAGTGTAAAGCGGACGATATGTAATATTTAATAGTATTATTTAATAAATAGTATTATTTAATAGTATTATTGATCGTAGGAAGCGATATTGAAAGTTTGCGTAGTACGTTGTGTCAATTAAAAGTTCTTTGAAATATGCAACTTGTATAATAATCTGCCTGTACTATTGTTTAGTAAGGTACTAATTTCTAACGAATGCTCGTTTTTTTTGCGTTAAATAAATTGTGTGTTAAATAAATTGTGTTATCAAAATTGATACTGAATAATAAAAATTTTGAATGATCACTATTCAGTATTAATTTTAATAATATAATTTATTTGTGACGTAAAAAAATAACTTTTAATTATATGTATGTTCTAAAAAATTATTTAAATGTGCCCTTTTTTTGTTATCACACGTAGAATGGTAATTCTCGTATAAGATGCATCTATTTAGAAATATACAAAATTTATCTTCAGTAAAATTTATTGTTGGCTCAGTATGATCAGATGTCGACTGATTCTCATTACAAATATTTTGCTGAATGCACAATTGATACGCATGCCACTAATTACAATTAAATCAAAATCAGATGTTATTAAACTAATAACAAGAATTAACTAACTTATTACACGATTTGATTGAAAATTATATTGAGAGTTATATTAATTGTCTAGAGGGGGCATCTATATTATATTGTAAAATATAATTAAACAAAAACATTGATTGTCTAATGATGTAAAATGGAAAGATAGTGATATTTATGATATTATTATATACAAAAAATATGAAATGAATGTAGGTTTAGATAAAAGTAGTAGTGGATTTTAGTTGACCCAAGTTATATATAGGTACGTGAAATTAAGAAAAATCCAGTCTTCTTAGCAAATAAGCTAGTAATATAGTAGAAGAAAGAATATATCTCTATTGTATTAATATTCTAAGTCTATATCAGAAGTAGAAATAAAAGGAAGAATAAAAATAAAAGAAAACAAAAATAGCAAAAATAATATAAATAAAATATGAAAATGAGAGGAAGATATAACATATATAACATATATATATGTTACACTAAAATGACCTTCGGAAAGCGACCTTTACCGCGAGAACTACTTACGCGGTAGACTTAACGACTTGGTCCGCTGTTAAAGCTGTACACCGCGCATTAATTCCTTAAGTTCTGTCGGCAAGCAAATCGATGCAAATCCTTGAATAAAATCTCTTACGACGCGTCGCTCTTCGTAATAACTCCGTCCAACATCGAATTTGCCTATCTAAACTAACTATTAAAAGCGCGACTACGACGATTAAATGACCTATGCCAATATTTAACATTGTTTTGGCAATGAAGAAATCGAATCGACCTCACTGAAATTCATACAAGTTCTGTGTATTGTATAGCTAATGAATATTTATGCCAATGTATATGATTGCTTCTGTAATGATCATCAAACATTTTAATGTCTTCTCTCTTCAGTGGTAAGTTAAATTGAAGAAGAAATATCAATGTATCTAAAAAAGGAATGTATCTAAAAAAAGGAAATCGTTACATTTTCAAAAAATTTCATTGTAAACAAATAATTTTTGAAAAGAAGAAGCGGTAGAAAGAGAAGCTAGAATATTATGGAAATCTATGAATAAAGTCCAAAAAATAAGCATGAGCAAGCAACTTTGCGAGTTAAAATCTGATCTCTTAATGGAGTAGAAATTAGACATTTGCGATACATGCAAATATCCACCTTATGCAAATTAAAATGATTCTCTTTATTGCCAATGTTGTTATTGCCGAATGATAGTAATTTCCTGTTTTATTATAAGAGTGCGATATATTCGAAAATCTTCTTTTTTCTACTTAATAAACACTACAATTGTGACTCGCATATTCTTATTTTAATAAGAAGCGACAATTATTGAGGAAAGATTTAATCGCTCTGAAATGATTTTCAGTGTAAGGAATAGTGCAAACCTAAAGAAATTTTCGTTAACAGTATCATTATGACGAAATTGTGATGGAAGAGACTCTTCTACAATTTTTATAGTTAAGCGCGTAGTCGTATCACGTGGTGACCATGATTTAGCAGAGAGATGCGGAGTTGAAAAAAGTTGCAGTAAATATGTACTCCAAAGTTGAGTTTAAGATTCTTCAATCCGGGATTTTTGTTTTTGAAAGCTCTGAAAGTCGCGAGACAACAGAAAGGAAAGAAACAAGAGCGATGAAGCGGATGAAACGAGGTTTACTTGAATAAAACGAGGAAACAGTGATGCTGTCGCCGTCGAGATAACTTTTCTTCCGTGAGGTGAAAACGCACGAGATAAAAGAAAGGTAGCGAATTTGAACAGCAAATGGCAATAAAATTTATCTCCAAAACCTTTCACGCGAAACTTTGTTTATTTCCATTTGTGTCGGAAGTTGACAGAAATGGTTGCGAAACAACGTTCGAATTTATAGCGTCGGCCATGCGCAAATCACTATTGCAAATTCTTTCAATCGTTGAAACAATCTTGAAGAAGAATCCAATGAAATGCACGCGTTATACGACATTTATACGCCGCGAGCTAGGATTTCCTCCTTTTCTATCAAGATTCGTTACTTTTTATTACAGGGAAAAATAAAGATATGGAAAAGCGAAGACGGACGATTGCTTGTATGCAAAATATGTGAGTTTCTTGGTATTCGAATCACGAGGCGATGATAAAGAGACTCACGTTTCCTGTGAATCCCTTTGAAATAAATTTACCTTGAGGAAATGTGGAACGCGTGATGCCGTGCACGACGCCGTCGATGCCGACAAAGATGAGGAGCGGTGCCAGGGCTGCGAGCATCGGGACTGTCCTGGAACGCGCGGCATTCGCACCGCTGCGGGCTTGCAGCGTCATTCCTGTTTCCCAGCGCACTCGCGATCTCTGATCGCGCTTCTCCCGGGTGCAATGTCCTATATCACCCGCGATCTTGCTCTTCCTACGCGATTGGTCTACGATTAGCGCACCTGGTGTCGCCTGGAGCGCTTTCTGCGCGCCTGGCACGTGCTCCGTGCAGCTCCCGGCCGAGTGCCTCCGCTCATCTTCGTACGCGTATCACGAGATACCGTTCTGATGCTGACGGCACCGTTTCGGAGTGTAACACGCCGGTAGAATGACTCGGCACGCATCGGTACAGTAGCTCAAGGTCACGTTCGCATAGGGAGAACTATGTTAGGAATGACAAAATGTGAGAGAGAGAGAGAGAGAGAGAGAGAGAGAGAGAGAGAGAGAGAGAGAAAAAGTGCACAAGAAAGAGACACTCCGGTATAAGAGAGGATCTACGACGAGAATCCTCGCTCCCCTTCTCCCGAGGCTGGTCCTAGTCCCTCTGTCCCGGGCCGTAGACTGCTGCCTGGAAACCCTCAGAGAACGCTCATGTCTCCACCACCCCCGTCCCTTCCGCGTAAGCACCCGGACTCCGCGTCCCGTCCCGCGACTCGCCGCCGATAAACTTCCTACGGGCATCCTCTCTCTCTCTTTCTCTCTCTCTCTCTCTCTCTCTCTCTCTCTCTCTCTTTCTCTCTTCTCCCCTCTTCGTTGTAGCCCGCACCAGGAACAGTCTCAGCGCTTGCGCCCTCGTAACTGTGCCCTGATGCCCGGGCACTGCCGCTGCCACTGCTGCTGCCTCTGCTTCTACCTCTGCTTCTATCGTTTCCTCGTACCTTGGCGAATCTCTCTTCCATCTGTCTCTTTTCTCGGTTCACCAGTTGTCCTTGTCAGTAGCCCTTCGCGGGAGAAACCCTACGATAGTGTAGCTCCCGCGACCTCCCGCTTTTCCCTCTTTCTTTTTCGCTCTTTCGCTAACTCGGTTTCTACCCGATCCGAATTTCTTTCTATGGACCGTTTCTAATGTTCTCTTGCTTTGAAACATTCGCGTTTCTTCTTCTTCATAGCTTTACTAATCTCCGTGACATGTTTATAAAGATGATAACTGCGATCCGTTCGAGTATTTAGCCAGGTGCAGTCGCCGGATTGTTAATGGAATGGTTCTGGATAGCTCGCGGGATTCCGGAACCATCTACCTGCTCTAACGTTGTCTTCACTAGACACACTTAATTCTGTTGTCCTTGGAATTGCGATAACCACGCGACCAAGCGTGAGTCACTCGAATAATAATTTCGGTAGATTAAGAGATATTAATTCATTTTATCTTTTACGTGCTGATCCACGCACCGAGTATCCATCCTCTAAAAAAAATGACTCCCATGACGATCAACCGTAATTCTGTCGCAGGTAATAAAGAAACAACTTTGTTTTGTACGCTACCAATGGCACAATATATAAATCCCCGCGATGGATATTACTTTTTTACGAAATAAATTTCTTCATGTAACGGAGCGTACTACCTTACGGGAGTAATTTTAAATTAGTAACAAAAATAAAAACAAAAATTAATTTGAAAGCGATAAAAAGTTGTGACGCAGCACTTATATCGATTCGTTACAATATTTCGAATTTAATGAAAACATCTGTCTATTTTTAACTAATGTCTATTTGTCTATTTTTATCATGACGTGATCAAATCCGTCTACAAAAACAACAAACAAAAATGTAATATGATAAAAATAATTTTAATCTTATTTCTATGTTTAGCTGAAAAGGATATGAAAAAGCTATATTCAATCACGCGATCATATATTATGATGAAATTTCTCGATCATTATTAATGAAATTTCGCTTTGCATGGAAAAAGTAACATGTGTGTATAACTGCTTTTATTTTTAAAAACTAAAATGCAAACCTTTTTTCGTGATGGCCATACAATTTAACAGTCGGAGAAGGATACTATAAAAAAACCTATTCTTTTCAAGTGAAAAACAGCAGTTGTGTACAATAATTTCTTCTTACAATAATTTCTTTCCAAAAATTTTTATTTATCAGTGACAATTGAAAGAAAATATCGGTTCAATAGAAAACTATATGTAGAGTGATGTCACGATATTTTCTTTTTCTAGATATGCTATGTTGACAAAATAGCGTTGGAAAATGATGGCGAGGGAATTGGCTGAAATGTCATTTGCTGTTTTTTGCAAATTGTTCCATTTATTAATTCTTTTGAACTTAATTCAATCTCCTTCTGATTATCCAACTTTATGTAGCGTGGCTTGCCCTTTATAGCCGTACCTCTCGCAAGAAATAGGTATGTTTCAAGCTCACAATCTACTGTTAGCAAGCAACAAACCCGCTATTAGCAAAGAATGAAGAGGATAGGACGGAGCAGAATAGTCGAGACAGATCTAAACTGACACTGTAAGAATGCGGGCGAAATTTAGAATGGCGTGTGTGCGTGGGGAAGTAATTGTTCTAAAATTACGAGGTACAATCTCCGATGCATTGTTAGCAGATCTGAACGTCTAATGTGCGAACGAATGAAAAAAAAGTGAGAAGGGATGCCGAGTAATTGACTTTGAGATTCAACTTGAATCCATCTGGAGGACAAATAGGAGTGTTGAAATGTCAATATTTGTCATGTCGTTTCATCACGCGAGTTGTCATATTCCCAAAATCTCAATGGACGAGATGCACGCGCGACTCGATATATTGATTTTGTTTATAGACAAAGCTTTTTGTCTCTGTTACATGACGCGTTAAATTTCGATGAATCACGTTTTCAATGTTGCTTCCGAAATCTCGGCATTGTAAGAACAAACGACGTATAGCCATCGGAGACTTGAATGTACATTAATTAATCGACGACGTAATGTAGCCTTAATTGATCACGGGCAAGTGACTCGTATCACGCATTGTTACTCACGAATAAACGTGTTTCGACGATATAACGTGTATTAATGATCCCATACATTAGGAACATACAGCGTGTTCCAAAATGTGTGGAACTATGCACTCGCCGACTCTTTAAATATCCATCGCAAATCTGTAATGTGCGATGACCAAGGCTGCGTTCCGTTTCACGCATAATGTGCATAATAATAATAAATCATTTTATTCTTGTTTGACACTCGGCGAAAGACAAGGATAAAATGATGTATATGTGCATTATGCGTAAAATGAAACACAGCTCAAGTTTATATCTCGTTTGATCAGATCGGTTGATCGGTGTTAACTAAGTTTTTTAGAGCACAAGTTTTCCGCTATAACTACGGGAATATTAAGACCTTATAGTCGATGTTGATGAATGTTCCGAAATTACACGACGAACTATCATTAACTCGTACTTGCGATTTCTGCAATGATTAATTTTTGACGATCTTATGGCGAATTTGATTAGCGCACTGGTGCACATTAAAACTATCTTATACAAAATAATGGAAAGATATGTTTATACATAAACATAGAAATCGATTAAATTCTGAAATACTCAATACATTTTATTGTATTATTAGGTAAAATATGTATTTTATAATTCGAAATATTTATATTTCATTTTTATATTAAAATATATATTAAAATTATATTTATATTTATATATTTTGTATTAAATCAACGTGTACAATATTGCTTTAATATACAGTATGCACTGGTGCTTCCAATCGAATTCGCCATTAAATTAAGATTCTTCCAGATATCTAGTATCACCGCCTGTTCTTAATTTTGCTTTCTTTGTTATATTTATTTACGAATAAATTTATTAATTTAAAACACGTCCCGTATCGTAAAACATTGAAAAAATAAGCTAATAAACAGTATTACAGAGAAGAAGTTTTATGATTTATGTTTATTAGTGTCGGCATGAGTTTTGTGAAGAAAACATCACGCGACTCAAATAAAATGAGCGCGACAGAAAGATTGAACGGAAAATGCTAATAAGCTTACGGGATAAACGTAATATCTGTTTTATTAGGCCAAGAAGTATAAAGCCATGCATTCGAATACCATGCATTTCGCCCGAAGCATATCTCTCTTCATATTCGTATCTAACTTGTACGAGAATATTCCTTTGAAATAAACAAGTTTTTTAATCGTCTACATCTTAAAAATTTGACATGCTCTATATAATTCTTTTACTGTGATTCACCGTGACAAATAAGAATTTTTTACAAGATTCCACTACTAGTTCAACAGGAGGAATTTATTGAAATTGATCATGTATTTCTCTTTAATCTTATCACAACTTTTTATATGTTATTTTATATATTATTTTATATGTTATTAAGATGACCCTAAAATGAAGTCCGAATTCCGATGTGATCATCGTTTATAGCAATGTTTATGTCATGTTTATAACATGTTTATAAACGTCATTTATGTATTTATATTTATTTATCAATAAAATGCGACACATCTTTACATGCTACTACACCAACATCTTATGGACACATAAATTTTCGTAGAACAATAGCGTTTTAATTAGATGTTTATGTTTAACTTAGATGTTTATGTTTAAGCTTATAACTTATGTTATAAGTCTAATTCTAAGAACTCTACATTGTTTATCCGTATTAACTACTAATCTAGATCACAATTTTGCAAGTACAGATTGTAAAAACTTTATACCAAGTAAATGTTGTTATGATATTGACAGATCTGGCGCCATGTTGGAATGAGAAATGGTAAAGAAGATTTTAATTTATACAATTCTTTTCTTGTTTTCAGCATAAATTCCATTTCATAAGTATTAACGCGTATACTTTTATCGTGAAAAAAGATTTACAAATTTGTGAGAGAGAAAAAAGTTTTATTACACAAAAAAATTGTTACACAAAAAAATTATTACATTTAGTTATTGATAATACAGAAGATTTTAAGGTCCTCTAAGTGTGATAATTTGCATGTATTTAATGTATTTAATAATTATTTAAGTATTAGGATTAATTGTATTTACTAAAGATGATCCAAAAAAACGTAGGATCGGAAACATTTATTATAATTGCTTTTTAATTTATATTGAATGAAAAAAAACAAATTAAATGATAAAGGTTAAAGAATAAATGATAAAACTATGAATCAATGCAGGATATTAAATGCTAATAAATGAATTTTAATATTATAATAATTTCATACAATGCTAAACCTTCATGAAAATGATAAGATTATATTCAATGGTTATAAAAAACTAACTTTTTCAGGCAGGTTTTTAAATTTTTATTCTCAACATCTAATATGTCACAAGAAGGAAATTATTTATAATATGATTGACAGAATAGTTCTTTTGTTCATCCCAAAATCCAACAAAAAAATTTCAGAGATTATGAAATCTTTAAATTAACTAAATTATTGATTTAAATATTACTAAATAATAATAATTATCCTCTTAGTTTTATTTTTTCAAATATATTTACTGTAATCAAATATTATTGCAACAGATCTGTTAATCGTACTCATCGAAATAATGATATTAATATTATATAATAATATTAATGATACATTTACTATACCATATGTAAAAATCATTTCCGAATCGTTTTTCCGGTTGCTGCTGGTATTAATAAAAAAAATAGTATTTACCCATCTCAAACACTTTAAAAAGAAATCATCACTCGATGCAAGGACAAGCTGGATCATATGTCGCATCAGAAAGTAGTTTATAAGATCTCTTCTGATGATTGTGATGCGATATACATAAATATCAAACATACATATATAATATCAAACTAAACGACAATTAAGAACTAAACGACAATTAGAATATCTGAACATGCGAGTGACATCAATAAAAAAACAGGTTCACCATTAGTAATTTCTAATTATCGTTTGACTTACGAACATGATTTTAAATGGGATAACATAAAAATATTAGATAATGAATCATTTTATACAAAAGACAGATCTCAGAGAGGTACATATTAAGAAAGGAGCATGAATTAAGCAAAGTGACAGAATCCTTTTTTAATTCTTATATCATTATTTTACAATTGTTATCCCTTTCTTAATTATCCCCCTTCCTTGTTGCTTTTCCACTACTTATTTTTTCCTCTTCTATTTCCTTAACATTTTTTTCCTTTGCCTTGCTGTGTCATTATCCGCTTTATTTTCGTGCTGTTGATATATTTTGTGACAAATTGTGTACATCTAAAAGAAGAGAAATTTTTACTTTCGCACGTTGAACTTTATTAATTAACAATTTAAGAACATAATTTTATAGCATATATATGTATATCACTGACGATTGATGAGACTTTTGCAATCGTTTTATTGCACAAATAGGTATGACGATTAAAATTTTTTAAAATTAATTTTCAATTCAATTATTTTATTAATTTATTCTAATTGTTCAGGACTACATTCACAATTTATTTTTAAAAAAATTAACGTCGATCCACCAAAGCACATCAATGCGACTTAATTTTTATTTTTTAATAATTGACCATGCGATTGCAAGGAGACATTGGTTGGATGGAGATATCCTTATCATTATACATGGAGGAATATTGGAGGAAAGACGAGAAAAGTAGATTCTTTGTAATTTTAATTATAAGAAATTTAATTATAGGAAATAATTATAAATTATATTTGAATATGTGTTCGGTACTTTGTAATTTGTGATTTTATTTATATATTTTTATGTTACTAAGGATGATTTAATGAGGGTCGAAATGTTTAGCATTGTATTGATTATTGTAATATTAAATTATTGTAATATTAAAATTTATTATTAACACTTAACATTCTGCATTAACTTATAACTTTTATTGTTTGTTTTAAAATTTTGAGTCTAAGTATTGATTTTTAGTTTTGAATAAAAAATTTAAATTTATTTATATGTATATTTAAATTTATTTATATGTATATATATATATATATACTTAAATATATTCAGTCTTATGAGTATATGTAGATAAATTCTAATTCTTAGGAAAAAAAAAGTAGAATGGAATGTGCAAGAAAGTAGTTTTGAGTTATGAAACGTTTCTATGTTCTTGACGGCAGTGCAGTTGCACCTATTTAGCCTGCACTGGGAAAGTGATTATATTAGGTGTAGTAAAAAGAAATCCATTATTTTTGCATGAAATTGAATGGAAAAATAATGGATTTCTTTTCTTTTTACTATACCTAATATATTCGAGCGTGATATTTCGAGCATATAATTAACAGATGAAGCCGCCGCAACGTGAAAATAATTAATCGTAGGTGTCACCATAAGTAGGTGCACCATAAGTGAACCGGCTTGATTAACCTCATTCGCATTGAGGCGAAAATGTTGTATTTCTAAGTATCAAAGAACAAATAGCTGATTTTAATCAAAAATATGAAAAAAAATGTTTCGTTCGATCTGTTAACCTTCCGAAGCTGACGTGAACCTGTTGAATCCACTCAATTATTAATATTTTTCATCATAATAATATCAAGCAATTCAATTTTCTTTCTTTTTTATATCTGCAACTTTGGATTATTTTTATCAAAATATATTTAATATTCATTTTGCTTCCTTGAAATTAATTAATGCTTTTTAATCAACATAATTTAAATAAGACAGGGAATAGAAAATTATTTTTTAAAAATAACTCGTTACAGTTACTTGAGAAAATAACTTTCCGTTACTTTTTTAAAATCGATAATTACCAATCACAGCGAACAAGTGCTTAGGGACTTTCTAATCTCAAGCGCTATGAGTGACTTGTGTCCAATCAAACCCTGTCCAATTGTGTGCAAAGTAACGATAGAAGTAACTGTAAAATTTGTTACCATTACATTACTAAAAAAAATGTAACTACGATTACCAGAAAAAGAAAGCAGTCAAATTACCAAAAAAATAACTTGTAACTATAACTTCGTTACAAATAATGAATTACTTTCATTTCCTGAAATAAGAATTTAACAAACCCAGCGTTAATAACTTATGTTACAGAACAGATTTTTAACATTGCTCCGAAGGGTTAACTTTTATATCTGGAATGTAAGTATTTCAACAATCTTATTAAAGGATAACACATAACAGTCAATCAAAGTCTATATTATGTTTGTATTATATTATATTTCTTGTAAAATTATTTGAAAAATTACTTTTCATATATTTATGTATTTGAAAACTTTATATATATGGATCAGGCACAATTTGTCCGGATATGTTACAAAAACAATTTACAAAAAACAAGATTTGATACGATTGTATTTTCTTTCTTAATTCATTTTTCTTTGTTATCTTAATTTAAGAAGGAATCCGGATCTTGAGGATTTGAAATATGATATAAAGATAATTGTACTGTACTCAAAAAATGAAAGAAGGCAAGTTTATAGTAACGTGGGGAGGTAATTAATAATCCATGAGAGGCTGATGTGATTTTCCAAACATAGAAATTGAGGTATTTGTGGAACTTTCTGTAAAATTGATTGTTAATCTATGTTTGGATATGAGATTTGGAATATGCTTGACATATTTTCTTAATTGCTAAGAAAGTGAATAATTAATACATTCTGCATTGTGGTATGAGTGTCCAAGTAGGCGGCGCATGGCAACTGATTTCACAAAGAATTTGATTCAAATATGAGTATGTGTAAAAAATTCGTTAACTTTACATATGGTGTTACAAAGAAAATAGGGCAATAGGAGTCAGACGCCATAATTGTTGCGCAAAACAAACAATGTGTATACACAAAAGTCTTTATTAAACAACCGCTTACAAGTTTCGGCTTATTTTTGAGCCATCTTCAGAGACAAATTAATTTTATAATTACAATACCTACAAACTAATTCATTCCAGTGCCATCTTCATATACATGTTTACTAATATTGAAAAATGACTTTAATATTGAAAATTGACTTTAATGAAATTGTATTCAAATTTTTTAGGACAAAATTATTAAAAAAGTCGAACGAATTTTTATATCACAATAAGAAGGAACTCACAGCAACGAGGATTCATCATGTCGCAAACAATTATGTTCTATTAATTTAATTAAAAATTAGTTTTTGACTTGTCAACAATTGTCAACAAGTGTCAAAATTGTTTAAATCAATAAAATGACTTTTAAATTTAATTGTAATTAAAAAGCGTTTCTTGGAAAAACAATTTAATATTGAGTGTAATCTAAAAGGAAATCAAATATCCAGTCAAAAGTTTCAAAATGATCTTAATACAATGAAAGAACGACACTGACTCAACATATGATGTTACAAATTATACGCAAGTACAGTATTGTGCTCCATGTAATCATTATCGGATAGAGAAGGAAGTTAATAAGAAAAAAAAGAAAATCTTTTGAATCTCTTTTGTATTTTTCTCATGAATGCGTGCGTCTTTGTACATACTCGTACATCTAACTGGAATGATACCTCAAAAAGATGATAGAAACGTGTCAATTGATAATTATCGATTGATACTTGTACCATCCTCAAACTTGACTCTTCTTTTTAGCGATACAACCGGTTGCAGAAAGGTTGCAACATTTTTTTCGATGGGTTTCGAAATGCAGCCTACTCATTGAGCGATTGGTTTTTATTTGTGGACTTATGAAGAACCGTTTGGAAAACAAGCTACTCCGAAATTTATAAGAAAAATTTTAACCTTTTTGCGACCAGCTGTACCGCTGAAAGAAAGATCAGTTAATTAACGTTCCGCATACATGAAATGAAAACGAGAATTGCGTAAGCAACTAAGAAAGTATATACGTAGTGTATATGCTTAAAGTGAACTCCTTGCCGACAGATAGTTAATTATTGGTGGACAGAACTGATTTGCAAGTACGTCCTTTATAATCCACTTAAATTCTAATCGAATCCTGATTGGTCTCAGGAACAACGGATAGACGTGGTTTCCATAGCCGACATAGGTTGCATCCTCGACATTGTGCGTAATTACGTACTTCGTTTACAATCCTCCGTGCATTATACACGTTATACTACGAGATTTTTCAAAAATAATATACATATAAAAAATCAGGATTGAGAAGTAACGCGTTATTTGTAACAACGTTACATTTTCGTTATTTTTTTTATTAGTAATAAAAAAATAACAGTGTTACATTTCCTTTAGTAGCGAATAACGAAATTGACCCCATTACTTTTGTATCATTACTTTTTTATAGATCATAGTCACGGATAATATAAGCTTATAGGTACTAAATAAACAAAAACCTGTTTACCTATTTACCTATTTTTGTTTCATTCATTATTCTCGCTTAGCATAAGAACACTAAAAACTAAAATATCTGTTATATAATAAAATATATAGAATTAAACATAAGTATGTAAAATATTAATAAAAGATAAAAATGTTCAAAGATAAGTATCTTTCTAAACATCTTATGTTTAATTTATATTCTGTTTTAGCATTCTGTCTTAGAAGCCTGTTTTAACATTAAAAAAATGTGTAATAATTATGCAAGAGACAGATTTATTCATTGATTTTGAAATTAGGGTTATTCGATGCATTTTTGCATGAAATCAATGAATCTGATAGATTTTCTGACTTCAATAGTCATCAACTTTAATCATTAATATTTCAGTTTGCCAGGCAGAGTGACACATATTTTTCTGCCAGATTCGTTCATTTTAAAAACGCGTCGAATAATAATATTCATCAAAATCGATTGGTGAGTAAGCCTGTATAATTTCTGCATAATTACAAAAAAAGTAATAAAAAGTAACGATTTTTTATTGTTAGTTTTAATTAATGCGTTACTTTTTAGAATCGGTAACGAGTAACGGTAAGGAGTTATTTTTAAGAAGTAACTTTCCCCTGTAAAAAGTGTAGTGGAGATTTTCATAAAAAAAAGTTTTATTTGTAGAAAATGGCAGTTTACAATGTGTATGTTTTGTCCGAATATAAATAAAAAAATTTTGCGAAAATAATGTATTCGTGATCTTATATTAAAAGCTAAATTTCTCTATTGTATGAATATTTTTTGTGCGTTTAAGTAATAGATACAATTTTTTGCTTATTAATAATATAATATATTTTAATTATTACATGTCTTCTACAGTAAAATAATTTTGAGACTTACGCAATTTATTTTAAACAATACTAGTTTATAACAGAATTTTTTGCTTATATAAATCAGCTAATAGAAAGAAAAGCGCCAATTAAAGTTAGATATTGGAATAATATTTCTATACATATTTTAAATATATTTATTTCATATATACGACATGCCAATTACTTTCGGACTTTATATAACACAATGAAATTGAAATAATAATAATTTATTTGATTCTATGTAAATACATTGCTAATTAATGTTTATTTTCTAAAAATTTTTCTTATTATAAAATGTAGATAATTTATTATTGAAAGAGAATAATTAATTATTTATTTAGGGTATTAAAAATGAGTAACTAACTTGCTGTCAATATTGGACAATATTAGATTTCCGTAAAACAAGAGAGTAAGAAAGAGAAAGAGGGGAGAGAGAGAGAGAGAGAGAGAGAGAGAGTCATCGAAATGAATATAAAAAATATTCACTTATTTGTCCATGTAATCTCCAAACTGTGAGAGTGTATGAGTTCTCATCAAATACTAATAAAATTTTCTTTACTTTTCGAACTTCTCTCGCATGTTATACACTTTGTCGAGTGAAACGATTTCGATTAGAAACAATCGACATAAAAGAGGATCTCTAAACTTTTCGAGTGTGTCGGTTGCAATTTTAAGACTGAAAGGATTATTATACTCGGATAATCGGATCTGATCCGAACAGAAGAAGAATCATTGTCACTGCTGAAGGTTCTGGGAGATATTCCTAGCGCTATTTAAGTCATTCTATTTTCATCGTTTATTAGACGCAAAATAACGATCGAATGACATAAATAGCCCTAATAGCGTCTCGTCGAACGCACCTTGGGTTTTCTCATCCGTAACGGTTGATAAACATGTCATAATTACGAGACTACGAGAATATCGGAGAAGGCAATGCATAAACAATCGAGTATTTATGATTTGTCCGCATGGGTTAATGGATCCGCGGAGAAAGAGTTATATACGTATAAATGCGAGAACACGGAGAGACGGTAATGCAAAGAAACTATGCGATTAGGTATAAAATGCGTGAGTAGCCGATACAACAGCCCTTGATTTCTATTTTTCGCATAATTCCAATACATGACACATCCACTCTTTATTCGTGTGATACAATAATATAATAATATAATAATTCCGTTATATGAAAATCGTAAATCGTTTTGTGCATTAATCGCACGGATGAAAAAAATACATTACGTATAATACATATCGACATCGTATTATGCGAATTTTTCACCGCGCATTTCATATAAAAGTTTTTTCATATTACGCGTAGTAAAGTAAATTAAACGAAATACAAAATTATGTACATTTACTTATCCTAACGTCTGACTAGATGGTCTCCCCATTTAATCAAATCTTAATGAAAAAATTATGAAATAATGCCCTATGTATTTATGCGCTATTCATATCCGCAAATAAAAAATTTTGCGCTCATTCCGTATAGATAAAAAAAAATTTTTTGTGAGGAGGTTGAGTAGGCAATCAGTCAGCCACCCTCACTTGTTCAAAACAATCGATTTAAAAAATTAAATGTACACAGGATTTATGCACTATTTATGCACTATTATTTCCAAGTATTTTCAATTTTTGCGCTGCAACTCTTAAGGCACTTCCTTCTTGGAGCGAACAGCCATATTCATCTCTAAGTCGTTTAAAATTGCAAACTTGAATATTGTGACTATGCATAATAATTCTCTGATTTATGTGCTACTATTTCCAAGCATTTTTGATTTTTGCACCTTTAAGGCACTTCCCTTTTGGAGCAAACATTAATATTTATAATTCATGAAAAATTGTGAAAATACATATTTATCCAGTCGAAGTTTAGTTATGCGTTATGAATTCCAAATGAACATGGCTATTCGCTCCAAGACAATTTTTCATGAATTATAAATATTAATGTTTGCTCCAAGAGGGAAGTGCCTTAAGGATTGCAGCACAATAATCGAAAATGCTCGGAAAGTAGCGCATAAATCAGAGAATTATTTTGTATAGTCAGAGTATTTAATTTTGCAATTTTAAATAACTTAGGGATGAATATGCCTGTTCGCTCCAAGAGGGAAATGCCTTAAGAGTTGCAGTGCAAAAGTCGAAAATACTTGAAAGTAGTAGTGCATAAATAGCGCATAAATCCTACGTATTTAATTTTTCATATCGATTGTTTTTAACGGGGGGGAAGAGCGAATTGATTGTCTACTTGGCCCTCAAACAAAAAATTTTTTTTAGCTAAACGGAATGAGCGCAAAATTTTTTCATTATGATTTGGTTAAATGAGGGGGTCAGTCTTATTACCTATAGGCAGACGTCTTGTTCTACGCGGTACGCCAAGTTCGAGTAAAGTTTCGATTTGGAAATACACTCGAGGATTGCGGTGGAATGGCGGCGCTCATTACAAACTTTTAAATTATTTTACGAGGAGAAGCACAAGAGGAATCTCTAACGTTTGCTCTTTATGAAAATTATCGATCATCAGCATCCATTCACTCCTGCACTGATGCATATACACTGAGATGAAAATGTAGTTAATTTTAATAAATATTTAGTTCAATACTATCAACTAAAATTATTTACAGTAAGTTTATTTACAGTAAGTATTAGGTGTACAAAAAAGTTCTGAGCTTTAGATTTGATACAACCGAAATAACAATTTAAATTTTATATATCTTCCCGCCTTTTTGTGGTTTTAAAGCGTTAACATTTGGCCTTCTAA
>Ga0157364_1000171_pt1 | contig 33619 bp, 28 predicted proteins | sample AttsexASBM2_FD_111476 | JGI IMG/M metagenome (GOLD analysis project Ga0157364, IMG submission 111476) | Fungus gardens microbial communities from leaf cutter ant in Ribeirão Preto, State of São Paulo, Brazil - Atta sexdens ASBM2 | ecosystem: Host-associated > Fungi > Mycelium > Unclassified ...
TCAGTTGGCCAACTTCCCCGGACCGGCCATTAAGTGCACCGGCCGCACAGATCACCGGCGCGGCTCCGGGCTAAACCCGGAATACCTTCAGTTGGCCAACTTCCCCGGACCGGCCATCGAGCACACCGGCGGCACAAATCACCGGCGCAGCCCCAAGCTAATCAGGAACACCTTCAGTTAGCAGACTTCCCCGGACCGGCCATCGAGCACACCGGCGGCACAAATCACCGGCGCGGCTCCGGGCTAAACCCGGAATACCTTCAGTTGGCCAACTTCCCCGGACCGGCCATTAAACGCACCTGCCGCACAGATCACCGGCGCGGCTCCGGGCTAAACCCGGAATATCTTCAGGTGGCCAACTTCCCCGAACCGGCCATTAAGCGCACTAGCCGCACAGATCACCGGCGCGGCTCCGGGCTAACCCCGGAATACCTTCAGGTGGCCAACTTCCCCGGACCGGCCATTAAGCGCACCGGCCGCACAGATCACCGGCGCGGCCCCAGGCTAACTCGGAATATCTTCAGCTGACTAGATAACTATTCATAGTTTCGATAAAAGAAAATCGATGTCATTTATGCGCGAAGCGCATGTAAGGCGGCTAACTAATGTTGAATATTAGTCTTGTCTTAATCCGCCGAAACCCGGCTTGCCGGTTCATTCTTAATAGGTTCTACCTATCCCATCCCTCACCCTGCAAGACCAAACCCACTATTAGCAATGGTTCAGTCTAATTGCGCGGTCGGAGTTGATAGGAAAATCTTTAGGATTTTCCTATCGTATCTCCGTGTTAGCGCCTATGGCGCTTACAAGCGTGTATACAGCTGTTTAAGCGATTTAATAATAGCAGTAGGTTGATATGTGGGTTTTTGCCCTATGCTTGCATAGGGAGCTACTTAAAGCCCTGAGCGGCGCGTTTACGCTGCAAGCGAAGTCATTATTGTTTATCCACAGGATAAACAGCGAATAAGTTTTCTTTTTAAAAGAGATAAACATTAGATCTTTAAAAGAATACTGGCAGCCAACGAAATGGTCAGAAGTTAGATAGCTAGATAGGTCTGAAGCAGCTAAGTGTTGATAAGTCTAAGCCATGCCTAATGTAATCGGATACCTATCGATGGTAGCGCAAGAAAAGAGCATTTTTTTTTGTCAAAGTAAGCGTTCATAATTTAAGGGTGATTAAATTATGAACGCTTTTTTTGTTGGAGCGAGTAGATGCGACCGGAGTTAACCGGCTTAGTTTGATAGGGAGTTAAGCAGCTGTCGGGGAGTAAGTTTTGATTATCTTAGAACGAGAGAGTTTCATTCTTTCATTCGTTCTGTGCTCGATTTCAGCTTGAGCTCTGCGAAGATCTTTAGGGAATGTACCCGCTATAATTTCTTTTTGAATCTGTAATTGGACTATCTTTTTAATCGCCGCACGATCCCTTTCTGAGTCACGTAAAGCTTGAATACGCTTCTCTCCTTGAGCTTTACGCTTGATGCGGTACTCGATAAAACGATTTTTCATATTGTCCCAAAGATGAGCTATGAGTTCATCTCGAAAGAGTTTTGGTAAGCCAGCTTTAGCCCGTTTCTTGTTTTCCCAGGTAGTTTTACTTTTAATCTCATCTTCTATAGCCGTTTTTGATATATCAATAGCCTCAAAGAATAAGTCAGTAAGATTGATATCACTAGGGAAGTAACCCCCGGTAACTTGGCAATGCTTTGACGTGTACTCAATAAGCCCGATCTGTCTAAGATAGATTAATCCCCGTCTAGCCCTTGAAATAGAAGACCTAAATTTATCTTCTGCTGTTCTCTTGGTTTCAGTTTTGAGGCCACACTCACCGGCTAAAGTCGTTACAGAGGCGTTAGAACGCTTCATGAGTGCATCATAATGAAAACAAACAGCCGGTAGTAAAGATGCAATCGCGTTTATTCTGTCTTGGACGGGATAGCGCTTAATCTTTCCGCTCTGCTTTGCATTGGCAATAACGAGCTTAAAGTTGTTTGACGTAGTAAAGCCTTTAACTCGATCAGTAATCTTTCTCACGAAAGGTCTAATAGAGTCACGTTTAGGTTCATTAAACTGAGGATTTGGATTTATGGCCTTGCGGCTGTAGTGATTTTTTGTGCTTTTAGTTGACACACCGACCAGCACTTATGGCGGTCAATGTCATTGGAGCTTGCAAGTCAGGACGCATATGCTATTATATTCCTGTATTTGGAGCCCCGAAAACGTGTCGATCCGCCAAGATATGAACAACGTTTCCGGGGCTTCGGCTTTTCTAGAATCCAGTAACTAACTGAATCCCCCCTTATTTTCCTGACTACCCGCATCAGCAAAATGTAAATTTCGCTGTCTAAGATACCTCTCATCAGCTAAAAGATCCAGTGATTAGTTTTAAAATGTGCCACTGAACGAATAAAAAAAGCGCACCTATGGAACCGGTACGCTTAGTTTTAACATCTAATCCAGAATATTTACCTTAGATTACAATGCTTTAAATTTCGTTAAAAATACGTAATTATTTTTCAGTTAATTTTCTACCTAACTCAAAGATCGCGGCCGTTTGGTAGCGTTTAACTGGTTGAATCTTCTTCTCATTAAGATACCAATCAAGCCCGTCAGTACGTATTCTGTCGAAAAGGAAACTCATATCATAAACATGCTCTGGTATTAACTGACCTTCTCTCGCCATAATTCCTGCTGTAATTGAATGATTACCTCCTTCAACGAAGCCTATCCTCCAAGGCAACCACAAAGATACATAATGGTTTCCTGTATCTTGCTGCCAGGGCTTTCCTTGCTTTGTCGAATAGTTGTTTACAGCGTCAATATACCGGTTATAAGACCAAGGCCAGGGTAAAACCAAATCATCAGTTAGAGATAAAGGGAAGTCATGTTTACTCTGTTCTGTAGCTTTCAAATCCTCGTAGCTATACGAATAAACAATATCATCGAAAAAGAACTCTGACGGTGTAAGGTTAGGCCGAGCGTCCTGGCCTTCCTCACATACGCCTAAGATAAAATCACTCTGAATTGGCTTCCCTAAGGTTACAATTAAATTTCTAATAGCGTGGTCGTTCATCTTTTCCGAACAAGTAAGAATATTATCGAACTTAGCCTTGTCTAAGGCCCTTATTCTCTTTGCATCACGCTTACTTTTACTGAAAAACATACCATTTCACCTACTAGTATTTATTCACTTGGCTTGATTGATCGCATCTTGAAGACGGTCGAGGGACGCTGCACCAGGGATCACAGTGACACTACTTGAATCTTTAGGATTGGCTGGCATAACGACAAACAATGGCGTTCCTTGAGCCCCTATCGCTTGTGCTAGCACTGAATTTTTTTCAATGGTCGTAGTGTAACCTTTCACATCATCGAGCTTCAGTGGGTTATCAAGAGCTGAGCTGGCCACTTTTGTAATATCATCGGAAGTCAGCTTACCTTCATCATGGCCGGTATGAAATATACCGTTGTGATACTTAAGGTATGCCGTTTGGCCGGCTTCTTTGTAGATAGCTAAACCGGTTTGTGCTGCGGTATTACTTTCTGGCCAACGGGATGCAAAAATAGGCCAATCACGAAATACGAATTTAACTTCAGGGTTATCCTTAACCAATTGCTCTACGATCGGAGATACCTTGCTGCAAAACATGCACTGGTAATCAAAAAACTCCGTAACAGTTACTTTAGCGTTTTTCGGACCAACAAAAGGTATGCCTTCTACTTGCATGAGCTGATTTTTCAGCTTGAAAGCCGAAGTAGATAATTGATCCTGTTGCTGTGCTGCTTGTTGTGCTTGAAGCTTTTGGCTCATTGTCAAAAGGATCTCAGGATGATTTATCAGATAGTTTTGAGTGATTTTTTCAATTTCACTCGTTTGTAATTTTGTAAAAGTCTCTGTAGCAGCGGTCGCATTATTCAACACCATACTTGCTGTAAGAAGTGAAAATGCAATAATTTTGTGGTTCATGCTTATAGTTCCTTATCAAGGTTTTTGGCATATGTGCGTTCATCTAAAGCCATGTCTTCCAACTTACCTGGTGCTTTTTCTTCAAACACATCTGATAAATCGGTTAAATGATGAGAGGCTCTATCTACCAACGTCATTTCTATATCCGCAAGGTCTACGGTATCGGTCGATTTAGTGTCCAACTCAATAGCCTGATCATCTAGTGTTATTTCTGGTTGTACTTTATCGATAGTGATATCAGGTAAATTGATATCAACTGTCATATCCGAACCATGCTGTTCAGCCGGTACATCAGAAGCAGAAACATTAGTAATTTCTTGACCACCGGGACCGTCCAGCGCTTCAAAATCAATACTGCTTTCGATTTCTGCTGTCGGGGCAACTTGAGCTTCGTTTGAGTGCTGCAAGTATTCATCATATAATTCTTGGTATGATTGATTATCAACATTCAAATCATCAATATAAGAATCATTAAGTTGATCATATTCTATAGCGTAAGTATTAGAATTATTTACTGAATCTATAATAATATCTTCAAGATTATGCTTTTGAGGCTCATCAATTAAGTTAGCCATTAACGTTGATTTATCTATGCTTGAAACAATGTCTATTTCTAAGGCGTTTAATACTTGGCTAGATATTTCTGCACCATCATTTAGTATTACAACAGAACTCTCAGGATTATCCCTAGAAAGAGACAGTCCTTCTTTTATATCACTTGCAGCCAGAACCTCATTATTAATCCCTTTCTGGACGATAGAGAATGAATGATTTTCTGAGACAAATTCGGCCTCACCTATTACAACATTCCCTCTGTTATGTTCAAGAGGAAAGGTTGTAATTCCTGAAAACTTACCATTCTCATCAAAATTATTTAATGTGATCCTTAGTGGGCTATTTTTTGTTCTAGACAGCAAAGATAGTTCAGAACTATTTTTATTTAGTCCAAACTCTTCAAGCAAAACACGCCCTGCATGGAATGTATCAATAGGTTTGCTGAATGAAGATATTAACTGTGCTTTTTCTAAACTATTTTTTGGTGAAAGCAATTCATGTGCTGTTTTTACACTATTATCTGTTTTGCTAATCTGTTTAACTAGATCCACTTCTGTTTTAGCATCTGTGTATAATTGAACGTGCTCTTTTGCGCGGGATATAGTTATATAAAAGGCTCTATCATCTGTTAGTCTAGATTCAGCGCCTTCGATACCAAGGTAGCCTATTACATACTTACTACTAGCACCCTGGGCCCCTGTACTTGTTACAGCGTAGCCTAAATCTATATGTTTATCTTTGATATTATTTTTCGGATCAACAATCCTAATACCGTCTTTTCCTTTTAAGGTTATAATCCCATCATCAGAAATTGATTGTATAGTGTAAGAATCATTTGTTTTCTTACCTGAATCAATATCGGTTTTTCTTAACAAGACTTTATCGTTAGTGTAAAAGTCGGTACTTGCTTCCAAGAATGCTTCTACCCTATCAGCTTCTAATCCTCTATAACTCCAACCTTCCTGTTTTCCTGTTTCTAACGATTCTACAATTACCTTATCTTTATCCCGTTTGATAACTTGGTAATACTTATCATCTTTCAGGACATGAGATATTTCTGTCCATTTCGCAGAATCGTTCAAATCAGTTCTACTAAATGGCTGTTGTATTAATACATTAGTAGTTAGTCTCTCATTAGGTGATAAGGTTTCTTCTAATAAAAGATTTTGCTGTATTCCTTTATTAATTGAGCGTCTATTACCGTTAGTCCCGGTAATGATTAAAGTTTCATCTCTGGCCTCTTTGGTACGACTTAAATAATCATTGGCTATACCAAAATCATTAAGAGATAATGAATTTTCAGGGATTTCTTTTCCTTCTATCCTTGGAACGGAGCTTGGACTTGTTTGTTGTATTTTATCAAGACTCTTTGATGCTTTACCCTCAATTGAATCATATACCGCTTGTCTAAGGACGGGATTCGTTTGTCTAACTATATCATCCATGACAGTAACTTTTACATTAGTTCGTTCCTGTCCCAAGATATAAGGCGTTCCGTTTTCTATCGGAAGAAACTGGCCCTTATCCCCCATTATGGCCGACCGACCGCCATTTTTTTCGATATAATTTAGGGTATCACGCATGTCTGCGTTACCAACCATTGAGGCTTCATCTACAATGAAAAGCGTTTTAGAGAAATCGGCTTTAATACCATTATTAGCGTCCTTATCCGCATTCAGATTGAAGGATTTTAGTGTCTGGGATTCAATGCCAACGTCCTGCATTTCACCAACAGCCCTATGAGTAGGACCAAGCCCTCTAATCTCAATTTGGTTACCTAAGCTTTCTGTTAAGGCTGTATGTAAGCTACGGAGTTTTGTAGTTTTACCTACCCCGGCATACCCCTGTACGAAGGTAAAAGTATCGGTAGTTGTAATAATTGTTTTAATAGATTCCTTTTGTCCAGGCGTTAGTCCATCAAATTTTCCTTCGTCAACATTCAAAAGAAGAGGCTGTTTATTCCCACTACTTTTATTGATTATCGATACTATATCCTTCTCGATTTCATAGGTTTCTTTAGGCACTAGGATAGAGTTATTACTGTCATTGATGCTTATCAGCCTTCCATCCACAATACGTTTATCAATTTCAGCGTTAATCAAACTGCTATTTTTATCGAATCGTAAAGATTGAGTAATAAGGTCTAGCTTTTCTATCCCGATAGTTTTCATACCTTCTATAGCTCGGCTAACTGCTAAAGAGGCAGGGCTCTCTACACCTTCTCGCAATATATCAGTCGCTAAGCTAATATCGTCACTTCCAGACTTTTTAAGGACAACATCTGTAATAGTAGATTTGATATTTAAGTTTTTTACCTTGTTTAGTGTTTCTGTATCGTTTAAAGGTGAATGAATTGATATCTCGTCACCACTCATCCTTAAAGCATTAATATTATTTGCGTTCAGATCTCTTTTAGAGAGAGGGACAATCACTTTTCCTTCTTGTTTGTTAACCTCTCCAACACCTGATACATAACCATATTCACCATATAAAGGCTCGTTAGAATAAAGTGTAATTTCCTTGCCGTTTGATTCGTTTATACCAGTAATTTTACCTTCTGATATATCTGTGATGGTTATATAATCCTTTGATTTTATATCCTGACTTTTCATTGCAGCAGTATGTTTTAATCTTTCACCCACTGAAATTTCAATCTGGTTAGAATTGAACACACGAAAACTTTTATCGCTTATCTCACTTGGTTTTATTTCCTTTGATTCACCATTAGAATCTGTGAGTGTCAACGTTCTATTGTTTTCATTTACCTTAGTGATAGTAAAAGATTCACGCTTTACTTTGCTTCTATCCTCAATCACCATTCCTTGATCATAGGAAGATAACTTTAACTTATCCTTAGCGGAAAGAAATACATCATTTCTAGTTTCCACTACTGATTTTTCACCTTCATTATCTATAATGTTGTTAGATATAAGTTGTTCTCTTATCAGCTTGGTGAGCTGATCCTTATCCTTAGCGTTTGCAGCAACAACCATTGACTGTGTATTATCTTTTCTATCGGTTATATATTCGTTTGCTACATTTGCTAATCTAGTGGGTTTATCCTTTTCAGATAAAATATTAATTTTTGTCGTTGAATCATCTAATGATAACGAATAACTAGACACGCCGCTATTTTCAAAAATATTGATAATATTAGTGTTTGATTCACGCGATGTTGTATTGATAAGTACAACTTGTAAGTTATTTTCAGTTGCATGACTCATAAGTGCAACGGCATCCTTAGCACTCAACCTTTCAGCACTATCGATAACTAATGTACTATTTTCCGAAAAGGTAGTATCTAGGTTATTAAGAGATGAAAACGTTAGTACCTTATCTTTATCTACATTACTATTTGCAAACACCTGATTCTTTCTGGCTGCTGTTGGTGTCATTACATAAAAATCATTATCTTTATGACTTAACGCACCTTCAATTTTATCAACTACTTGTCTAATATTTTTATAAGTAGATGGTGAATTGACTATGCTAATTGATTCATCTTTCAAAAATTCCAGTTCTGAGGTAAATGTTTCCGATTTCCCACGTGATATTTCAGCTGTTTTTAAATGCTGCTCGGCAAGTATGTTAACTGTTTTTTCGTCTAGTAAATGATTAACTGAAGTAAACCTAGTCTTATCACTTTCGAGAGGGACTAAATTTCCAGCGCTAATGCTATGCTCTATAATTAGCTCTGCTCTATTAAGATCTTTTACATTCTCTATATTTGCTACAACCTCTATCAAAACATCATTATATGAGAAGTCTCTTTTTTTATTTGATAGATTGGAAAGGGAAATGTTTAATATTTCTTTGTCTTTATCTGTTATAACGCTATCATCCGACATTTCGGAATTATTAGATATAGCATGGCCATTTTCTTTAGATTGAGAGATAAAAGAATCCATATCGAAGCCATGTTCTTTTATCGCTTGATTCCATTCTTGAGTAAGCGTTTCCTTATCTGGTGCTACTTTGGCTGAGCGCGTGTCCAATGCTGCAACATCCCTACTACTCAAGCTAGCTGATTCGCCGACAGCTTCCTTTATTTCCTGATTTCTACTCGAAAAGTGTTTTGAAACCTCTTCAGGAAAATTTTTAATTTCCCATAATCCTTTATCTTTATGCTCTATCTCGTAACCTAGTTCTTTTACCTTTTCTTCTAAAATATTGCGTTGCATCTGACCAAAAGTAGTATGATGTTTATAAATCAACTCCATATACCCTGATTTATTAATATAATCTGAAGACAGTGATTTAATTTCACCCTCATGCTCTGTTAGATTCATATTAATAACGTGCATATGAAGCTGAGGGTCTAGGTTTCTATTGGTATCATGAATAAAACTGGCAAAAATCCCTTTACCAGTTTCTACAATTGTAGTTTCTTTATCTTTCGTAACTCTAGTTGATATGAATTTTTCTATTTGAGGAATTGTTTCATATACTGACTCTTTGAAAGCTTCTAAAAGTCTCTCGTCCTTACCAACTAAAGCTAATACACTAAGGCTCTTAGGTGCGGAAAATGTCATGTCAACGCCTGGTCTATGGTCTTTACCCATAGTTTTGTCTTCATTGACTTTACCTTCTAATAACTCAGTGAATTTTTTTACATCTACACTACCTTCCAAGCCCATTTCTTCAGCTAATTTACCATGCCATTGTGTTAGCAACTCACCGACAAAATAGTAGTTATCAGAGTTTGAATAGTAACTACCGGCTCCTCCAGCACTCGATATAGTTTGTAGACTCATCATAGTTCGGGCTCTCCATCATCTAATGAGTGTTCCTGGCGGTGACGGTTTATATTGATTTCTTCAGCCGCCATTGCGTTAACAATCCCATTATGTGACTCATTGTTTGGGCCTTCTGAAATGATTAACTTTTCATCTACCTGAGCGATTGTAACGTTCATTGCTATGTCTTCCGAATCAGATCCAGATTGGTTACTATTACTCGTATTTACTACATCCTTTAACGTTCTTTTGAAGCCTCCGTTTGCCGAGGATTTTTTATTATTGCTTCCAGATTCACTATTATTTGAATCTTTATTTTCGCTCACTTTTTTAGGTTGAGTTTCATTCATCTTAGACTGAACTGAAATATTATTGTAATTTTCAGGCGGATTACACTCTACCATGTGACTGATATCTTTTATTTCTTGTTCTTCGTTTATATCATGAATTGATTTGGCACTTGATGATGCTGCCCTTTTTTTCCTTATTGCAGCTAAAATCTTTAATGCTTCATCCTTAGCTATTGTATCTGAATCATTTACGGTTACGTTCTGAGATTTAATCTTTACTTCTCTCTCAACTTTTTTATCAGCACTTGCTGACTCAGAAGAATTAGTTTGAGTTGATTGATTGGAAGTCCTATCTACGCTTTCATCATCGAAAAATACACTTTTGTAAGTGGTTTTTACTTTTTCTTCTTTACCGCTTTTCTTAGCATTAGCTGAACTATTATGAATATCTGTTAACTCCTCTTGCTGATCAGAGATATTGTCTAGAATAAAGCCTCTTTCGTTTTGTACAATTAATCTCTCAACGATAGGGCTCAGAGCGTCCTTAAATTTACGGCCTTCTACAGGGGCATTACGCTTAGGTAAAGCTCGATAAGGTACTTTCAATTTAATAACTGGATAATTGCCTGGTAATCTCGTATAGAATGTTAAATCAGGTAAGGACATTACCTCTTCATAATCAACTACAGCTTGATGAACTCTATCACGACCTATTGAGATACCGTCACGGACCTGATCTAAGCCGAAGGAGTTTTGTTCTTTTGCTTCCCAACGCCGTTGATTACCTAGCTCCTTTTCAACTTCCTTAGCTTGTTCTGATGAAGGTGCGCGGCCATAAAGTCTAGTATTGAGTAGATCTAATATAGCTTTAGCCATATCTCGACCATACGTATTGGTCAGCTGTGATTGGTTCTGTAAGCCAAGTACAAAACATCCTCCGAATTTTCGTGCTTCAGCTATGGTCCCTAGCAAACCTGGAATTTTTTGTAATGTAGGCAATTCATCGATGATAAACCATACTCGCCTATCTCGGTTTTCTCCCATCGATTGTAAATAGGTTGTGGCCATTGATAGCCACATAGTAATGAGTGGTCTAGTAGAGTTGATCTTATCTGATGTTGTTGAAATGAATAAACCAGAATTTGAGTATTTTTCTTCACTCATCCACTGGCGTATAGAAAATTTATCCTGCCCCTTATCAATCCCTTGAAGAAAGCGCAGTGATTTAGCGTAGTTGGTCGTTACAGATCGGATAGAGATGGCTGTTTTCTCTATTTTCTCTTCTACGAGGTTAGCTGATGGAGTGTCTTTCAGAAATTGTCTAAGGTTCTTTAAAGAAAGCGATAAAATCACTTTAAGAAACTCTTCAATTGTCGGGTTGGCTTTGTTGCTCATCTGCATGGCTGCATCGCCCAGAATTGTTCTACTGGACGATACCCAAAATGGATCAGAGTTTCCTTCTATTGGTATTAATGCTGTTGAGAAGTTTTCGAAATCAACAACATCTTGGCATTCTTCCCATAAGTCCCAATTAGCACACCTCTCATCGTGAGCATTCAGTATAAAGTCCTTATTACTATCATAGTGAGTTTCTACAAATGTACCGCCTGAATCAAAAATAATGAATCTATCGCCTCTAGCAACGATATAATCCAATATATATCTAATAATTGTAGATTTACCCGTGCCGACTGTCCCATTTAACAGCATATTCTGTATTTCGGAGTTCTTAACTAAATGTAAATCACCTATCTTAAGATCAGACAATAAATTATCTTTCTTAAGCATTTTATTTACTTTTTTTGGATCGTCTGTAAGCGTCATTCCTGATATGTATTCATCATCGGTTTCTTTCTTACCAATAGCCCCGATAACCATCATTAGAATTAAATAAATAACGGTTGAAATACCCGCTCCAATACCTATAAATAATTGAAGCCGAAGCATGAATTTATCACCCATACCCTTCATGTAATCTGAGTTGATTACTTCTTTTAATGAAAGAGGGATGGTTTTTTTTAATTCATTATTCTCGTATATTTTTGCACTGAATGTTTTGGCTTCATTCCTCCCTAGAATTAAATCTAGAGAACTAAAGTTATCAGCTATCTCGTAGGTAATACCATTTTCTAGAATTTCCTGAGAAGTAAACTTATAGAAACCCGCTATGCTTAACGCTACGAATATTAGAATAATCCAAAAAGAAAACCAGGAGTTAACCTGGTTGAACATTTTAAACCGGTAGGCGGTTATCTGACCGCCCTTTGTAATGTTACTAGGAGTTAATAAACCCATAAATCCCTCTCTCTAGGTAGTCCCTTACCTATTTTTTAATTAAAGAATTCCTGCAATTGATTTAGCTAATTGCTTTTCCAATTCAGGTTTTGCATCTTCAAACTTTAAATTTACCTTTTCTGCATTTGAAACAATGCGAGTTTGGTAAGTTAGCCGATTTCCCACTGTTGCTGTATTTTGTGAAAGTCGAGAGCCTGTTCCTTGAGAGAGATCAGAAGATTGTGTGCTAGCTACTTTGCCGGTAGTCTTTTGAGAGATCTGCAAGTCAGTAATCATCGAATAATTGGTATCTTTTACAAAAGAATCAGCGATTGAACCAACTAACCCTGATGCAGCACTGATACCAAGAACGCCGCCTGTACCTACGCCGTTAAAAGCCGCGATTCCAGCACCTAACGCCGCACCAGAAATTGCGCCCTGATAGCCAGTATTGAGAATTGAAAGTGACTCGCGCGCATCCATTTGATCTGCTTTTAATACGTTTACCTGTACCCAATATTCAGCGGAGTTTGGTGAAGATACGCTATAACCTTTAGTTTGAAGTTGTTGAGTAATTAGAGACTGTAGATCAGACATATCTTTATCGCTTGTGTTATGTACATCTACATAGACAGTTTTATTACTGTCAGGTTGTAGCCAAATGGATTGGCTCATTTGTGTTTTAACTTCTAAATTTCGCTTAGAAATCGCTGTATTAACTGCGCTACAACCTGTTAGTGAAATTAATGATGCCATACCTAATACAATAATTTTCTTATTCAAAACATTCTCTCTTTTTATAGTTGAACGCTCGCCGCAATCTTAGCCTATTTATTAGGCTAAGTGAGGAAGCGGAATATTGGTGAACTTATAAATACCACTTACGCACATAACAAACATATAATACACTATCTGTTATTTATATTAAACTGATTTGGAATTCCATTTACCCCTCTATGCCCTAATCCTGTAGTGGAAGGATTAATGGTATCATTTGGGTTGTAAAAATTACTTGAGTTGTTTTTTTTGTAATTCATTCCATATCCTGAAGTATAAGAACTGTTATTTTCATTATCACCTTTAAAATCTGAACCCTCTAGCATATTAATAGTGAACAAGATGAATAAAATTAAAATGCTTGCCACTACAATAGCAGGATGCATATCGATATCTATACTAAAGTAGGCTACCACTACAATTTCTAATATCAGTGGAGCGTTTTTTAAAAAGCCATTCCCTTTTGATAAAAAATAAACAAAAAACAAAAAGACATTTATTAAAGAAAAAGAAATAAATAATGACTTTTCGTCATGATGCATAGCGCCATAAGCGCTATATATCATTGAGAATAACACTATTGATATAAGAATTAATTTAATGATTTTCATACTTCACCTTTATTTTAATAATTTTAAATTAAAAATTACCTTTAGTATTCTCTCTATACTTTCTATATCTTTCTATTTGCTCTTGTTTTTCTTGAGAAAATTTAGCTTTATAGTGATCTTCAACATCACTAAGATTCTCTTTAGTTGTATTCAGCCGACTTGTATCTATTGGCTGCTCTTTCGGTATAGATACCGATTGAGGAACACCTTGGTTCTTAGCTTGTTCATTAATTTCTGCATTCCTACTTTGATAAGCATCAGAACCACTACTAGGAACTGAACTTCTCACGTGAGAATTGGCAAGAACATCTTGTCTGTCGCTCCTGTAGGTATCTTGTACTGGTGCATTTAGTTTTTCACTCATGAATTCTTGAACCATAGGCGTTTGACTTGTTACTGAAGTTAACTGTGCATCTGTAGCACCTCTACTTCTCGCCCAATTTACAAATTCTTGGTTCATATTTGCGTTATAACTATCGCTATGACTTTCAATAAAGGCTGCTTGCTGACTTAATTCTTTCGATTGTGTTTCACTCGCTGTGTACTGTTGATATTCACTATCAGCTGTACGTAGAGAGCTATCTATTCTGTTTGTTAATGAATCATTAGAAGAGTTCGACTCGTTCCCACCGCTATAATTTCTGTTTTGATGTAATTTATCCAACGCATTACGAAACTCTGTTCTATCACCGGCAGACATAGTATTAGATATTTGGTCACTACCCGATTCACCACCAGTTGTAGTATTTGTCATAGTATGCCCTGCTCTTACTGAACCTGAAGCATCGAGCCCACCGTGAATACTGCCCCCACGTTTACTTGTTCCTTCACTTACTTCTTTACCAACACTACCGTTTCCTCCTGCTGAAGCCCCTACAGCGAAATCATGGCCAGAAGTATTGCTATACATCCTGTTGAAAGCTTGCTCCTCGCTAACTCCCCAAAGTTTGGCATAGTGATCTACCTTATCCATGACTTTTGAGGCTGCTTCAGATTCAGAGACAGAATTAGAACTTTCAGACCCAGTAGTGTTATTAGTTCCATGACTAGTTTGATTGCTCAAATCCTTAATATTCGAAAGGGCCGTGTCTGTACTGTGATTATAGCCTTGTAAATGAGTACTAGCTTCCTGCTCTGCTACTCTGGCTTGTTCAGTTTTAGTTGCAGACATAGAGCTAGCCATACTAAGGTTTGTTGGCAATCTAGATATCGCTCCATCTGCGTTTAAAACATGATTTCCATCAAAAGTATCACTAGATAATGCTCCATTAGCTATCTGTCTTGTCGTCATTCCCTCTCTAATATCCTGGTTAGTATTGAACTTATTAGAGTTAACATTATCCATACTCATATTATTTAATGACCAGTTCCCATCAGCTGCTTGAGAGGCTGAAGCACCGGCTCCCATACCTAAAGCTCCGCTCATAGCACCTATGCCTTGTGCTGCGACAGCTGAAGCGCCTTTAGTTATCAGCCCTGATAGTACCGGAATAGATAGGCACAGATATCCCATAATTGAAGACATATCAGAATAATAATCTGTAGATTGATTAAGATCAGACATCGAGCCGCCGCCTCCCAACTGCGTTAAATGCATTTTTAACCAATTCACACCAACGAAATTGACTAGAGAAAACATAATCGGCCACATCTGAAGACAGAACCAGCTCATAACGTAGGTTTTAATTGTTCTCATCCCAAATTCTTCATGGCTAATCAATGCTATCGCAATGACTAAGGGAAAGAGGCATATCAGAAATAATTCTAAAACTGAGTGGACTAAAGGCATTACTCTCATACCTAAGTCTCTTTCAATTGATCCTTGTAACTTCATTTTCTGTGCTGTTTGTTGCTCAGCAATGATGCTGGCCATTGCGCTGTTTCTAGCTTCTCCTTGTAGTTGCGAAATACCATTACTGATAGCAGCACTCATTATGTTACGTTTAAGTAAGTCTGTTTGTGATTTACCAGCACCATAGAATTGTTGAGTGCTATCTTGTACGTAATTTTCTAAGCTTAAAGCCTGATTTTGATTAGAGCCAAATAACGCAGTTTTCCATCGATGTAGTGACGAAGCGAACGTGACTAGAGGACTATTTATCTCTTGTTGTATGTTCGTAGCTGCTTCCTTACAGGTCATAATACTCATATTGCCTTTGGTATCAGTAAAAGGCATAGAAATTATAGGGCTAGGGTTTTGAAAAAGGACTGTTTCCGGGTTTTGACTGTTATAAATATCGGTAAGTGTATATTTATGATTGATTAGCATATCTGGCACAGAACATTTACTAATAAACGTAGATATATTCCCCGAAAATGGAGATTCATTGGACGGCATACTGCCAGAATCACCCACTAAACTAGCACCAAAAGACATTCCCGTTTTTGTATATGACATTGAATCAGGGGTACTAATAAACTCTTCAAATTTACTTGCCGTTGCATATCCAATAGTTGTAGATAATGACGCGACATAAGCTAATGAAAGAGGGACATTATCAACTTCATATACTTGTGAGGGATCAGATAAATCTATTACTTGAACTGAGCTTTTCGGTGCAAGCATACAGATAGTAATTAAAAAATATATTACTAACCATTTTAAAAATACCTGGGGGCTTCTAGTTTTTGAGTAGGCCATTGCAGCTGTTAATACAGAGAATGTCCCTGCTATTCTTATTAGAGTTTCAAAACTAGATGAGCCTAGAAATGTTACGGTCCCGTTAAGAGCTTCCCGCCACATAGCACCGGCTGAAACTACATAGATGGTTAGCATTTTATTATTTCCCGAAATTATAGTTATTAGACCATGCATTACCTACGCTACTTGAGGTTTGACTCTCTAGATACGTCAGGTTTTCATTGATAGATTGCAATGCTACAACGTCAGCGGTTGAATCAGTTTTTAGTTGCTGAATTAGCATCTGAGCACTGACTATGTTTCCTCTTAATTGTGCCGCAGATTCTTCAGGATAGTTCGAGCCAACTAGAGAGGTTTGTGCTTGTTGAACGAGTTCGGATAGATATTGAAACATAATATCTTTTGCGATGTAATCAGCCACCATTAACAGATACCCTGTACTCTGGCCGCCTAATTCATTTGATTGAATGATATAGGTCAATACTGGAACACTCGTAGTATTGATGAAGCCTTTTTCTTGATCTGAAAGTCCTTCAGTACCGGCTTGAATTTTGCTGTTTATTGAGTTGATCATTGAAGTGACCATATGTACTAAAGAATGGTCTTCGTTAATATTAACTGAGCCTGTCGTAGGGGATAAACAAGTAGATTTATCGCGGCTACCACAGAGATATACCGTAGCATTTCCACCTTTCATTAACGCATTTATAATGTCTCTGTTTGAGGCTAATGGTGCAAGGACGGTTACTTTTCCTTTAGCATCAAAGACTATTGATCCGACCAGGGACATGACAAATTCTTTTAATTCATCGTTTCCATCAAAAAGATGATTCTTTCCTAGCGCATCCCATATAAGGTTTTTATCAGTAACAACCATATCTTTTTGAGCTGCATTAGCTCGACTATTGGTAGAGTTTTCTTCACCACCGGCCCCGCATTGTTGGCGACTTTTAGCCCAGTCAGAAAAAAGGTTAGAAGATGTTCCTATCTCTTGGCAGATCAACTGTTGCGATTGCTGTGTGCGTGGCCATAACCCTCCAACAATGCCTTGAGCTGCTTGGCAGCTACTCATATTTGCACTGTTTACATCACTGGCGAGTTTTTCTAGGTAGTCTTTAGCTTGTTTTAGTTCAGGGACCATCGTTTGTAGCGCCAGGTCAAAAGCATAACCGGTTGCATTGGACATGATCTGTTTAGCGAACTGCTGTAATTGTGCGCCATTAATAAAACTAAACGCTCCTAAATATGCATCAATACCGCCACATCCTGAATTTAATGAAGGTACTTGCATTGAAATCAGCTGAACATTTTTAACCTGATTACGTAAATAAACACTACCTCCGGTCATATAGTTTGCTGATTGGCCTTTCCATGCTTGCGCTTTAGATACGTTACCTTGAAACCCTAATTGGCCGTAGAAACCGTTTAAGTCGCTATCTACGCTCGCAAATGCCGGGAATGTAATAGTTGTACTAAGGATTGCTCCAATAGCCAGGCTTAGTAGAGTTTTCATTTACTGAGCTCCTTTTGTTGTGTTGCCGGTCGGAACTGGACCTAACTGATCTGCGCTCATGTGTCCGATATCAACCATAATGACACTCGCTACACGGGTCATTATTTCGTTTTCATCTGTATCACCCTGATACAGCGGATAGGCTTGATTAGTGTTTACGTTGACTAGGAAAGTTGTAGGCGTTGCTATAGGTAGCCCGTTACCAAAAAAAGTCATGATTTCTCCGGCCAACGCTTCTCTTGAGTCAACTTTCGTTGGGATCATTGGATGCGGGAATGACTTATCTCCCCCGCCATCTAAGGTATAGGAAAAGACCTGTAATCCTGTTTTCTCTGAAATGTCTTTAAGCTTTGGGTCAAATTTTGCACTGTACGGGCAATGCTGCATCATAAATATTACGAAGGCATAATTATTGAAGTCTACCGTTGTTCCATCTGGTAGCTGATTATAATGATGAATGTTATTGTTTACTTCAGGATTACTATCTGGCTTGAATAAATAAGCCATATAGTTTGAGTGATTTTCATCTTTTTTGGCTTCTAATTCTTTTAACTCTTGTAAAGCTTTATTTTCCGCAAAGGCTACATTTTGCATCAGAAATAAACTTAAAGATGCGATTATTAGATTTTTAGAAAACATTTATACACCTTTAAAAATTAGGTTTAAAACCTGTTGCGACATAGAGAAAACGAGTTGCTAAATCATCCTGAGTCATAAATCCATATGCTATAGGTTCAAATTTCTTAGTTTTAGGATCAACTAAAAATAGAGCAGGAAAATGAGTAATACCCATAGATTTAGCTTGACCTGTATCAGGCTTTGTTTCTGGAAGATTGCTTACAACAACTCCGTCTACTGTGATTGGTAATATTGAAATGTGTTTCGCTTTTGCAAAGGAAGAGACAACACCAGCCATCTGACTATCAATAGGATCACTCCCTCTATAGAAAAGAAATAATCCGTATTGTTGGCCAATTTTCTCAATAGCTTTATCTTGGACAGATTGAGATTTGGCAGCCTCTATAGAGGACACTGCGTTATAGTGACTATGTTGAAGGTTATAATCTAAATCCGGGTGCTTTAATTGAGCTACAGCAAAACTCTGTGAAAAATAACTTGCGTGGTCGGTCCAGAATTTCTGCCACCTTAAAAAGGTGGCGGTTGCTTCACTATTCTCTGGATAAAGTATTGCCCTAGCGAGTGCATCTTTTGTGTATTTCTGCAAAACCTGAACTTGCTCTTGAATAGGCATCTTGCTGATATCAGGTATTTCATCAGTTGGTTTTTTATCAACCTTCTTTTCTTCTTTTTCCTTGTGTGGCTCATTATACCAGTGCCAGCCGGTAAACGGTTTATATCCATCAATCAAATTATCGTCTGCATGAGTAAATCCAGCCCCAAAAATAGAAGACAATAAAATAACAAATGGTAGCTTTTTATTTTTAAGGTTAAACATTATTTACCCTTCATGGTATTAACTTGAGAGTTTATTTTAGCTTTTATTTGGTCTATTGTCTGTTGATTATTGGGTAAATTCTCTTTACTTTCCAATTCGGAATAAAAGTCTGAATAATCAATTTTATCAAAGTTGATTCTCTGTAACTCATCAACTGTTACCCCTCGACAATCAGGATTTTTTGCGCTACCAAAAGATATGCCTAATTGATCTCGTCTTCCTTGCTCTTGAATTATCCGCGCAAGTTTACCTTGGAATTGACAATAAACTTCTTTCTTCTGAATACATCCACCTAATACCTTCTTGGCACAAGTCGTTCCTATTTTTACAACTATTTTTTTAGCTTTAGCTTTACCAATTGCCTTTTCTTCACTATTGCAATGAGCCAGGGCAACACTTTGGCCCCAACCACTACTTTTACAACAATCAGAAAATCCAGCCATTGCTTTACGACATGAAACAGGATCACCTGTAAAAGCATGTACTGTCATTGAATCGCCTTTTACATCATCGGCTGCTGAAGCAAGAGCGGCTAATTCAGATACAGATTGAGCAAAGCCAGAATCACCATTGCCTGTTGTATCTTGACAGTCTCCACTCTGACAAAAATATTCACCGCCACAAATTTTGCCCATCGATGCATTTTTTGTTTCACACTGATAGGTTACTGTGTCTTCAGTACATTTCCCGGCTGCTTGCTCCGTACAGCTGTGAGAAGCAACCGTACAGTTTGAATTTTTACTTAAATCTGAACAATCGCCACTACTATCATCGTTACCGACAACATAGGTGTCTTGATAGGACCAACAATCTGCATGTTGGGTGTAGGTATTACCTTCAACCACTACCGATCTATCACCACCGGCATCATTGCAGACAGAATCGCTTATTGCCCCACCTGAGTTTTTTACATCACCACAATCATCTCCCCATACGATTTCAGGGACGTATTTACGCGAATGAATATGTATGGTGAGTACCGCAGTGAAATGTATTTCCCCTGAAGCAATTTTATATCCTGAACCATCACCTTTATTACTATATGTTAGTGTAAGGCTTCCATCATTTATTACATATCCTGAACCATTAGAAGAACTTCCAGAACGGTTATACATTTCATAATAATTATTTGCGAAAGCGACTCTAACAAGCCACCTGTCTTTATGATGGCTCTTTCTCGATGGAAAACTATAGTTAAAGTTTACGTTGGTTATTACTCCATTTGGAAGGCCAGTTAAATGACTTATATAATACCTTCCAGATTGGTACTTATCTATTGAGTCAGAATTTATTGTATATTGTTCATCGCGATCAACTGTTTCCCAATGTCCACCTATAGAAGCGCTTCTAGTGCAAGAGCTCTCTGTGTAGGGCTGAGCGTGGCAAGTATAATTAGTGAAGGTCGATTTATTTACTGTAACATCCTTACAATCACTCCCACCATTACCTGTATTTCCTATTAAAGATTCCGCATTCTTTTCTGTGTCTGTTCCAGCCTTAATATAATTAGCATCGGAACTAATTGTAGGGCTAGGGTTTGTCTTTCCTGATGAAACCACTTCATTATAGGCTTCATTTGATCCAGGAACACTTTGCTTAGCAGCGTCTAAAGAGCTGCTATTACCCTTTACCCCACCATAATAATTTGACTGTTGGGGGTTACTGTTATAACCCGGTATTGTTTCATTGGGTGAAGCTGTTGTGAGCGAACCTTGGCCTTTATTTTTGAGTTGTTTTGCTTCATTGGCACCATCTTTATATGAAGTATTTAAATCATCTGAATGTGAAGAATTACAAACGAGTAAGAGTAGAAAAAACACGCTAAATTTAAATTTCATAATCAACCCTTAGATAAAATCAATTCAGCGTCTTTTTTACATTGTCCATTTTTGGCAATATTCTTCAAATCATCCTTTATAGGTAAACTACCATATATTACGTCATAACCAGATTTACATTGAATAACCATTGCTGGCACAGCTTTTATATTGAACTGTTTGTAATAAAATGGGTCAATAGCAACTCCAAAATCTTTGTCGGTTTTAGTTAACTCAAAAACTTTTTTTGCTGTTGCTGCATAATCATTGTTAATAAGACCTCTTATTATTGGTGTGAATCCGTATGACTTTGCATCTTTAACAATTTCTATTAGTCCGTTATCAGGAATTGAGAAACTAACAAAATAGAGTAACTTATCGCCTTTATCTGGCTGTTGTTCCTGAACATTACTCTTAATGTCATTCATGGATTCATCAACCTTTTGTTGTTGACTTTGAGGTAAAGCGTATTGAAATCCCTGAACGTCTTTTTTAAATTCCTGCAAATCTCTTTGCTTTTGCTTTAGATATAATTCGTCTTGCTTAGTAATTTCGGCATGTGTTGTATTAATTGATAAAATACACATTGCAACGATTAGATATAGGCGCAATTTCTTTTTCTCCAAATTAGATAGCCGAAGTTTTTCTTACTCGTTGGGAGTGTATGGACCGTTCCCCAAATTTGTGTAGTTTCTCCAAAAGGATGGCATTGAGCTACGTCAGGGATCATGTTCACCATCTGATATCGATAACGATCCTTGGGTATGATTGGTGAAGGGTATTCATAACAAACAGCTGTATTAACTCCTATGGAATCCCAAACCAACCCTTCTCTATGTAGTTTTGCGGCCATTCTTTCAGAAAGCAGCACACTCGCTTCTAATGGAGAAAATTCGTTACTAACAAAACCGGTAAAGGGGTACATGCTTCCTTGTGCGCCAGCACACCAAAAAAGTGGGGCTAAAGGTACATGGGCTGTTGAGCTAGATATTGCATCTGCTGCACATGCTGACTGAGCAATCAGATTATTGAATAATCCCGCTTCTGGATTAATCATCATGGATAATGAGCTATCGTTCCACATCGGATCGACTTCACTCATATAAGCTATATCCATATCCCCACCTTGCATACAACCAGCTGATAAAATGATGTTTAGCCAGGTTATTAATGGGTATTTGTACCAATGCACGTGGTAGAAGGCCAAAGGCTCTGTGCCGCGATCAGACTGTCCTCCTGTTCCTGTTCCAACTCTTCCTAGGTTTATTGATATCCCCCCCATATTAACCATGTTACCTGGTTCGCGGGTTACATCTGTGATAGCAAATGGCTCCCAATATCCTATAGCTAAGCCAACGCGATAGAAAACACCCATAGGACAAAGTTGAATAGGTGAAGCTGGATTAATTGTGTCAGGCAAAGAACCTGAAGCAACCTTGATGTTGCCTAAACTCATCGGAAACATACATCGCCAGCAAGTATCAGTTATTGGATTAACCCATCGTCCTTCTGCTGCTGCTCCCTTTGCAAAACTTGTTTTGGGAATTAATACAAAACAGACTGCAAGCATAAAAAAGATAGGTAAATATCGATTTATTTTCATGGGATTTTGATCTCTTTTACACGAAGCTTATTTTTTTCCTGATATACTTCTGCGGGTGTATTCTTAATGCCAAACTTGTTAACCATTACGCCATATTGGTCAAAGTAAATTTGTTCATTAAGCTTATCGCTAGTTTTAGGTATATTACCGTTCACTAAAATTATTTTATAATTTATAGTGAATTTCAGTTTTGATTTTAACCAATCTAATTCACTATTATTATCACCATCAATGAAAAAAAGCGTTTCGTTAAATGGTATTCTATCGAGTGGGTTTATAGACTGGCCAGCATGAATAATGTAATTCCCTCTTCCATCTGTTATATCTTTATCAGCTGTGAATGTTGGATCATATAGCCATGTTCTATCTTTATTAGCATGGCTAACACCAGGTACTTTAGGTGGCCTAACTGCATGTTCCTTAACATTTGTTTCAGCCTTTTGCTTAATTCTATCCATTTCCCCATCTTCTTCCATATGATTTAGCCTTGACTTTATAAGGTCCATCATATCGGGTTCTTTGATGGGGAATAATTGTCCATAGCTGCCTAAATCATTAGAAAATGATGGGAAAGACACGCATAGTAGTAACAATATCTTTCCTATCTTCATTATTTAGCCTTCATGTTTTGAGCGATCTTCATTTTCACTTCAGGGGTAATGTTTTTAGCTCCAGCAATAACAGCTGGACCAACCATGACAACATAACCTTCACTTGAATATTGATTTATTGTTTTATCCAAAGAAGCGTTGAATTTCTTTGTCATTAACTCAAGTTGTTGTTTATTAATTTTTGGTCCCAACACTGCTGTTTGTTGTACAAAATCATCAGTTGTTTGCTTTATGTCGAAAGTAACAATCTTAGGTTTTTGGTAATGAATCACAACTAAAGTCGTAATAACGTTAATTGTGATAATAAAAACCAGAAAAGAAACAATCATCAATGTGTATTTTTTTATAAATTCCTTAATATTCATTTTAAACCTACCCATCTTTCTAGTTCTTCTAATTCCTCACCAAAGTTTTCTTCAGCAAGCATTAGAGCGGCTTCTTCAGAGTTATGGCCAAGTTTTTGTTTTTCTGCCATAAAGTTATAATCAGTACCCTTAGTTGAGAACATCGCTCTAGTTACGGGATCTACAAACAATCTATGAAAGCTTGAGTTGCCGCCTGATTGAATCAACACTGAGCTATATCCGCTCTGAGAAGCTTTTTTGAACCCTTGAATGACTGATTTTTCTATCGAGTTAAAATAATCAGGGTTGTATTGTAGGAAATCTGTAAAGGCTTTCTTATCCTGTAATAGTGTTAGTTTATTAGCACTGTTATTCCATACGGCGGCGGCTTCAGCTGAAGGAGCCATATCTTTCAAACCTGTAAAATCACTAATACCCTGAGTTATTGTAACGAAACATCCCCGATGGCGTCGAGCTGTCCTATAACCCGTCTCGATGAATTTTGCAGCTGCGGTATTACCGCCTGATAAAAGTCGCCAAGCTTCATCAATAACACAGATTTTTTTTACATCCCTTGGGGACTTATACATTTTTTGTTGTACAGCAAGAATAATAGAATAAAGAACACCTGACATTAACTTAGGTCTGCTTTCTAAACTCAATAGTTCTAGTACAGCAAACTTAATATCACTGTTAAGTGTTGGGTTTTCTGAATTAAAAAATTCACCATCTGGACCGTTAGTACAATAACGTTCAAGTAGTTCACTTATTTCAGCCATACGACTCAAAATTGTAGGCTTATCGATATATTGATTTTCAATTTCTTCACTCGTTAAGAAATCTACTACATAATCTATTTTTGCTGTTTTACCGCCCTTCTCCCAGGCATATACCACTGCCTTGATAATTATTGCTTCACTAACTTCATCTAAAACGCCTTTAGGGCTAGCAAGCACTGTTATGAGCTGAGCAATACTTTCAGCTGATTCTTTTATATCGACTACATCAAACCAAGGGTTAAAACGTAGCTTGTCTCCATCAAGATATACACCACCGGCTTGCTGACAAAAGTTTTTATAACTTTCCCCTAAATCGATTACATACCCAAAACCACCTGAGTTTAAAACTTGTCTGAGCATATTTTGTATAATAAAGGACTTTCCTGCTCCTGAAGTACCTGTAACCGCTACATTGAAGTTTGTTGCATCACTACTTTCATCAAAGATATCCAGGAATGATACCTGTCCACGATAGCTCGGTAACGGTGTGCCAGAACCAGACAATGAGTTTTCTGTAACAATGGGAGCGAGGTTTAAGGCATTGAATGATTTAGTTCTTAGAACAACATTCGTTGTTTTTAAGTCTTTCCATAACTCTTCCTGAATAATAAAAGGATAGAGAGTCATGTAATTGCGTAATTGCTGGCGTTTTGCTTGCTCTAGTTGAATACCGTTTTTTCTATATAGATTTAATGCTTGCTGCTCACAGTTTTGCTGTGAAATATCATCATCTTCTGTAAAAAGAGTGAGTCCAAAAAAGTAACGACACATCGACGTTTCATTTCTATTTAAACTTTCTCTTATATCCCGCCATTCCTCATAGGATTTTTTTGTTGAGGGGAAAAGTTTTTGATAGGCAGAGTTTGCCTTTTTAGCTAAATCTTGTTCTTTCCTAAATGCTTCATTTTGGCTGGGTACTTGCTCATCAACTTCTATTGTGAAGTTAATAACAAATGGACAGCTAATACCGAAGCTTGGGCTTAGTAGGTTATGCAGATTATCTGGACCTTGCCATAAAGCAAATGATTTAGGATTTTTATTAATATTAAGCCCTACAATACGTGAAGATGTAATACCTTTTTCGATATTTTCCCCTTTAACACCAAGGATCTTATCTTGTTCACGTAGCGTATTTGTTACTCTGATATAGTCAGGATGTATTTCTAACTCTCTTGAGGTTTCAATTATCTGTCTATGTAATTCTGTATGCTCATCATAGTTATCACTTGATGGCTCTACCTGTCCGACTCTAAAGTTAGAAATTTCCCTAATGTAAGACAGGAAGTTTTCGACAGTAACTTGTCTACAGTTGATCTGTGCGCTCTTTAAAGCTGATATGAACATAGCTCTACTAGCGTTCATATTGATTAATGATTTTTCACTAACCTTCTGCTTTTTGCCAAACACTGCAAATACTCGGTAGTTTCTCAGATATAGAGGTGTATCATCACCTGTCTTAAATCCTTTTAGTGCTGCTCGTTCATAATAGGCGCGAGTGATAGCATTAAGACCTTTTGCTAAATCACCTTTCCACATATTTTCATCTAAACGTTGTTTAAGAACATTTGAAACACACTTACTAGCAACCATATAGAATGTGACAGGTACACCTCTATCCATCCTTTTTCGGAAAGCTTCATCTAAGCTAGCGATTATTTGTTCATTAGCCCCTGACAAAGGGGCAAGTTCTAAGATATAGCCAATACTATTGGTATTAATAAATATATTTCTTTCTTCATCTACGTAACGATAAGGTAATATAGCAGACATTGCAGGATAACCCGCGCTTTGAGCCTTGAGTCTATTAGCCTCTACATAGTCCGATTCATTTTTAAATGCAGAAATTAAATTGGATATTTCATTAAATATTTTCAATTTAGTCACCGTCACCAATAGAATTAAAGTTCTGTTTCCATTGAGATTTTTCTTTAACAAATTCTACAACAGCCGGTTGATGAAAATTATCATCCTTATCAACCCAAGGGCTTATCCAAAGACGTTGTGTAACATCTTGGTATCTTACTGAATCGACAGTACCAGCCGAGTTTGGATTTGATTTGTTAACTACCTTCACAGTGTTATAGTGAATATTATTATTTGATAGTCCACCTGAATTACCTACGGCACTAGTAATACGCCCTGGGTTAGGGTCTACATAGGGTTTTATTTTTGGTGGTGTGTTAATTAAACTCTGATTATTTATTGGCTTAGTTACAGACTTTTTTCCGCCAGATTCTCCATTAGTATCTAGGTCGTTTATTGTCTTACCTTGACTCGCTAACGATTGAGCTTGCTCCATCGTTAAACATTGGTCGGTAGCTGTTTTATTACAATCAAAATCAGTATTCATACCAGCACAACCGCTTAACATCACAATAGACAACAGTAGTGTTTTTTTCATAATTCGTTCCTGTAATAAATGCTTTAACATTCATTTAATATATACTCAGATATTAATATGTGACTGAATATATTAATCACTATATTTAGTGATAAAGAATGCTATTTATTTTTTGACTTATTGAATTGTTTGCCCTAGATCAAGATTCTTAGCCTTTCTAATAACATCGTCAGGATTTATCATTGCATTTCCGCTAGCTAAATTGCCTTTAACATTATCTGTAGCATCATTGACATCATCACTCACATTGTCAGCTGTCTTTTGAACACCATTTTTGACCGCTTCTTCGGCTTCTGCATCTTCTATAGTGGTCAGTCTAAAACCTTCTTGGAATACTACTGTTACTGCATTACCTGCACCAATATCAATTACAGGATGATATTGCTCTGCTCGTTGAATATAGTATTGAGACAAAGTATCAGCTGCTTTAGATGCACCGCCGCCGACTCCTTGTTTCAGGATATCTCCCGCGCCTGGTGATGATGTTGCTCCGACACCTACAGTTGTTGTACCCGCAGATTGAAAACCTTCACCTATCCCTGATAAGAAACCGGCACCGCCAGCATTCATAAGGATTTGGCCATTACGCATGACTGGTTTACCTCTAATACCTTCTTTACCTTCAAAGGAAACATGCCCTTTAAATGGCATATCTATATGTTTACCATCTGGCAAGTTACAAGAGATACTATGAGTACGAACCTCTCCGCGTTCACTCGATATATCACCATATATTTCACCGGTCACACGACACTGATCTAAATTGTATTTTTTACCATTTGGTAGTGATGCATTACCTAATAAAGTAAGCACTACTGGCGTAGAAGATTGTTCACCGGTTACAGAAGCATTAGCATCTGCACCTTCAACCATAACAGCATTTATAAACGAACCAGATGAAATCCAAGGCAGTTTTGGTCCTTTAGGTTTATCACTGCCCCACTCAAAAGCTGTATGTTTCATCCCCCCTATATGGGGTTTAACCGGCGTTTGAGAATATGAGTTTGAGCCTTGACCTTGTGGAAAATTCAAAGGTTGCCCTGATGAATTTGCTTGTCCAGTTGTTGTGGTCCCATTTTCAGTGACTGACCAAGTTGTTTTTGGTGTGTTAGTGCTTTGAGTATTGGAGCCCCCACTACTCATTTGGTTTTTGAGGTCGTCTAGCTCTTGGGAAAGCTTATTAATTACGGCATCTTTCTTATCATTATTTAAAAGTTGGTTTTGTATTTTTGTTAACGCATCTTCTAACTGTGCCGTTTTTTCTTGCTGTTGAGTGATAGCACTTTTTGAAACTTGGGAAGTAAAATCGCTATTGATTAATCCCGTCATATTGGGATCTTCTGAAGCTTGCTGTGTCTGTTGCTGAGGCTGATCACTAGTAAAGTAATACACGGCACTTGCAGCAATACCAGCTACGGCTAAGACACCGATTAAAACAGCGAGCTGTTTTTTCTGAGAAATTTCATTCAGATTTTTCATTCTTTACTCCCTGAATCGAAGTTATAGATTACGAATAGATAACCTTGACCTTGAGAGTAGAGATTGCGATTAGAAAGCATTACTGCCCTAACACCTGGTTGATAAAACATTTTCTCTGTCAATTGGACGCTGAGATAAGATGGGTTGGTCAACACGTAACGGACTATACGTAAATGAGGGCCAACAAATTGTTTATCACCTTTGATATTCACTGGAACATTTGGATGATAAGGCAGATCTCTACTGATTGGATATTCTGAGAAATCTTGAGGAATAACACCATTGAGAATATTTTTTGAAATATCTATCAATGTTTTTTCATATGATTGACCTTCCTCCCAATTTGGGGCGTCTGTCTTAGCTTTCATCGGGGGATCATTAGGAACGAACGATAACGTTTTACCTGGAATGTTCCTAGGAACAACATCAATCGACAAAGCAGAATTTTTATCAGTAACGATATACAGTGTGAAATTCTGGTCTATGCCCTGAGCTAAACTTACAAGTGCCCCACCGTCTGCGGTTTTTTGTACTTCATACGCACCATCAGGACCATCAACACCAACGATTTTTTCACCTTGCACAATAACCCGATTTGGACTCACCTTACTAAATACTGCATGTACTAAGGCATCGTTACCAAACATGATAGGTTGAGCACCGGCTACATATGCTGCTTGAGTTGCTGTTGATATGGCGCTAATTATTATAAGTGGAATCAGTTTCTTAGTGATCTTTTTCATAATTAGCTCTTAGGTTGTGCTTTATATGGAGAGAAAAGAGGCACATTCAATTGGCCATCTACATATTGGACTTTAATGACATAACTTCTCTTATCATCTGGCAGATCAAGCTTACCGGCAGAGGTTGATGCACTGAGAGTACCGGTTACATATGTGTTGCCGTTACTTGGGTCATACTTAATGCTTTCTATAGAGAAGTTACTGCTGATATCATTGCTCTTGATATATTGAGCTTCAGTAATGAGACTTCGTTTTAACTCTGAGCGGTTCCTAGGATCACTGAAACGTAGTATTGCTTCCTGCTGCGAGTCGATAGTTTCTGGTGTGACATTCAATCGTAGATTGATCAATGAACGCACCATCATTTCGTTTAATCGTAAGTCGCCTGAATAACTATTTGATTCAAACGGCTGGTCAAACGCCATAGGAACTGTAATAACTCTTTCTTTGTTATGATTTTTTACTATGTATCCTGCTAAGACTAGATTAGTCATTGCAGATACAGCTAATAGGCCAGATAAAGAAAGAAAGATGTAAGCGAAAGATTTATCTCTTTCTTTTAAGATGGATAGCTTCATTTAGTTTACCCAGTGCCTTAAACCCGAAGACGGTATTTTTCTGAAGAAGAAATGAATATAGGGTAAATACCAATAAATAATGTTTGCCATGTACTGTGTGCCTTTTCCTGACTTAAGGGTTCTTACAAGAATCCAAGACAGAACAGCAATGACAATCATTATTAGTGAACACTTAAGCATTATCCCAAAAACAATAGGCAACGCGACAACTAGAAATTCGTCCCACGCTAGTCCAATGATTCTTCTTGGTTCATTAACCGTTTCGGGGAAGTTGTATTTATCAATTTCCCCGTCCATTTTTATTACCCGATTAAACCGAATGCAATACGAGTAAATAGCATAACCATGATTAAACCAACAAATACCATTGGTGAACGAACTTTCCAGTAAGCAATTAATGACATGAATACTTCAGCAATATAGATCCAACGAACCATTGAACTTTGAGCACCGAAGGTATTTGTTACTGTGGTATTTTGAGATTGAAGCAAATCACCCGTTCCAGTTGTAGCTGTATTAGCTGCAAATGCTAATGAGGGTAATGCAACTACAGCTGCGGTAACACCAACAGTCGCTAAGGTTTTCTTGTTGTTTTTGAAAAAGTTTTTGATCTTGTTCATTTTAGTTCCTTAAATTTATAACTTATTGAATTAATTGTGATTAAATCCTATAGATTTTTGTGTCACGCACTCTACCGCATTTCTTAGCGCTAACGCATAAGAAGTTTTAAAAAAAAAACCCTCTTCAACTTGCCAGTTTTGTAAAGTATCTGTAAGTTACGTCAGTGTTCAGCAAAGTTAGTGCCACTGAACAATTATATAATTTTACGTATATATCACAACCTTTTTTAATGAAAAATAGTAATTTAGTTGTACACATACCCCACCTGATCGTAAGGTTATGTTTTAATAAAATAAGTTAGTGGTTTGATTAAAATTAAACCAACAATACGTTTTATGATTAGTCCGGGAAAAACATATGAAAATAGTAGAAATCAAAAAAACGAAAACAATGAAAAGCAGAAAAAGAAAATATGCTGAAGATGATGATCGACAAACTATCTTGATTAGATATCGAATCCCTAAACATACCTACGAAAGAATAAAGGCAACATGCAAGCAGAACCTCATTAAACCTAATGAGTTTATCAATGATCTCCTTGAGGATTATCACACTGATATCATCGAGATATGGTCAAGTGAAGATTTAATAAAATCCCTAGATGAATTAAGCAGTGATTTTAAAACCTACTTCAATGAGAAGTGTAAGACATTCATTGATAACGGGATCACTAGCATTGAAGAGTTTCAAATGGAACTTTCAAAATCCGTTCAATATGTACATTCTGGAGAAGAATTTGTTGATGGGAACCTTAGAGTAAGAGAAATTATCTATAAAACGATAAAAGAATATGCAGCGATGTTTAATAGGTCCATCAACGCAGAGCTGCTAATAAGAATAGATAGAAAGCTTAACTCTGAAACCTTTAACATAGAGAGTGAAAAGAAGATAATGAAACTAATTATCTTTAAAGCAATCGCTGATGGATTTATTCAAGATATAAAAGGGAAGATTTAGTAAAAAGGCTTCGAGAGAAGCCTTTTTTTTTATTCTAAATCCTGACTATCAGATGAACCTCTAAAGAGTCGATTAACTCTAGCCTGTACTTCATCATGATCAGGCTCACCACTTACAAACCCTGACTTAATAAACAACACAGAGTATAAAAGTAGTTCGTAGTATTCACTCATATCTATCTTATACTTATCTTCATTCTTTAGAGAGTTATCAATAACAAGTAGACCTATACTTGCCAACTCACTAATCAACGAAGATAGAGTTGTAGATTGAAATAGTGTTTTAAATCTCTCTCTTTTCTCATGACTAAGAAACTCCTCAGAGTAACCTTCTATATTCCTTTGTAATAACTGTTCTATTTTTTCATGCTTAGTATCATTAAACCACACACCAGTTCTAGGCATAATATTTCCTTTTTATTAATATTTAATAATAGTGCACTTTTTAACCGATTTTTCAATTGTACAAATAGCAAGCACCATCAACCTTGACTTATAATATCATTTTATAACAAAAAAACTATGGCTACTTTCCTCATACTTTTATGGCTACTTTCCTCACACTACTATGTCTACTTTCCTCATACTTGAGTGAAAACAAACATAACCCATTGTTATAAAGGTGGCTACTTTCATCATACTGTTATGGCTACTTTCCTCATACTTTCGTGGCTACTTTCCTCATACTCGTATGGCTACTTTCCTCATACTTTTGTGGCTACTTTCCTCACACTACTTTTAATGAATTATTTACGATGTAATTTGAAAAAAGCACATAACCCATTGTCCCTGCAAGGTTTTTCCGAAGGAAACAACCTTGCGTAGGGTGTGTGTTTTTATCTCTCTGGACTAGCGGGCATTTTCATAGTAGAATGATTTACATTGAGGTATTTGATTACCCCTTTTAACTGGTCGAGGTATTAAGGTATGAGGATTGCAATTAAAAAAACCATCTCGTTTTTGACAATTGTATTTTTACCTTTGCCATCAAGTGCCTCATTAGTTCCAGTTTCACATTGTTACTATCAAGCAGCCAAAGATTATGGAATTGATGCAGATCTCCTAATTGCTATCGGTATTAAAGAATCCAGGCTTAATAACCATGCCATTAATAGAAACTCATTTGATTACTGCCAGATGCAAGTTAATAGAACCCATAGAACGGAGCTTGAGAAATTTGGAATTAATCCGGTTGAGTTAACTAATAAGCCATGTGCTTGTATTTATACTGGAGCCTGGGTATTAGCAAAGTTTTTTAAACAATATGGTGTAAGCTGGAACACGGTTGGAATGTATAATGCTGGAGCTCGCAACACTCCAAGACTAAACAAAATTAGACAGAACTATTCTAACGATGTGAAGGCGATTTATACTATTCTCAAACAAAATAGAAATAAAGCCAATAATCCATAATTAATAAATAACTTAGATATGCTTTTTTAAAATGAAAAAAGCTAACATATTGCACACCTTTTATTATAAATCCATATACTGCTCGATGCAGTATATGGATTTAAGCGTTAGATTTTATAGATTGCGATACAAAAAACTCCTGAGTATAACAATGGATCATAATCATAAATGTTATGATTTATGCTAACACCATTCAGAATGGCAGTTGAATTCAGCAACTAATTATTTTTAGGTTTTATTCACACAAATATTTAGCGGTAGGTGAGTTTTAGCTCTAGCAAAAAAAAATAGCTCCCTGGTCGAACCAGGGAGCTATTTTAAGCAAACTTTATTAGGCATTAGCAAAAGAATTATTTTATAAAAGTATAAACTCCTGCTCGCAATATTTACAGTTTAAAACTGTTGTTTCAGATTCTAGACTATACATACCAGTTGTAGAATCATAATCACCTCTTTCAACTATAACGTCTGGATAAATTTCAGATTTATGAATATCTCTACTCTCTCCGCAATTTGGACAATACATATTAACCCTTTATATATTAAAGTATAGATTATGCTTCATTAGTAAGAAGCGATAAAAGACACACTTTAAATCGCTTCTTAAAGTTTATATAAGACTATTTTAACGGTTAAAAACAAAACCATTTACATAATGAAAAGTAGAGATGAAAAGATCTCGACCATAAGAATCATAATCAAAATACATTGCAACGCTTTCAGGTATATCGTTTAGTAAACCTATGCTATCAATGTAAGATAATACAAATGACTCTTTCGATTGCTCTTCACTATAGAAGAGATTTTCAAACTCTCCTAAATAATCCACACCAAAAACGGAAATGAATGCGGCGGCGGCTGATTCGTGATCAGCGATATCTGGATTATTTTTGTAGAAGTCTACATATCTCCAGTTAACTTGCGTTTCTTGAATACATTGAGAAGGTATATTCTCATGTGCTTGAAAAAATATTTCAGGGTCGGCCTCATCGCTATGAAGTTTTTTAGCTGCGGCAATAAATTCAACTTCAGAATCAAAATCACCTAAATCAAGCCAAGCCCCTTTTAAACTGCCATTATTATATTTTTTAAAAGTAGATACATAAACTTTTGGTGTAAGCATTTTAATCCTTAATTACCGTTTCCGGTCTACTTGGGAAGCACCATTGCCCCCTACATTTTTAATTATACGCCCTTTCGGTTCTTATGCAAGCCTTTTCGATACTTTTATTCGCCTTTTTCCTTTAAAATCATCATCTTTGTTCGGGAGCCTTCCCTTGACCTTCCAGCGATGCACACCCTAACCCCGCTCGTTTCTGATCCCTCACCTTCATCCCGGTCGCCTGAAATTAATCGGGCTGTAACGGGGCGCGTTCTGCAAGGTGGAGAGCGTAGCGGACCTTGTAGAACGTGAAACGTTACGCTAAGACCGATTCAGGCAGACGGGGGAAGATGA
>Ga0157364_1000172_pt1 | contig 33607 bp, 17 predicted proteins | sample AttsexASBM2_FD_111476 | JGI IMG/M metagenome (GOLD analysis project Ga0157364, IMG submission 111476) | Fungus gardens microbial communities from leaf cutter ant in Ribeirão Preto, State of São Paulo, Brazil - Atta sexdens ASBM2 | ecosystem: Host-associated > Fungi > Mycelium > Unclassified ...
AATAAAAATAATAATATTATGGCTCAATAAATAAACATTAATCAACAATAAAAGCAACGAGCCAAATTTTAAATATATTAAAATTTGATTCGTAGTCTTTATTATTAATTAATGTTTATTTATATACTTTTTATTTGGTTTATCCAAATGGATATTTATTATAGCTTCAAAATTTAAGTTTCGCTGGAATAAATGATTAAATAATTCATTATTAGATTAAATAATTCACCAGCGTGTATAAATCATCACATATCGGATACACCCGCGTCTATCGCATTGCACAGAATTATCTGGGATCATATTCTAAAAAAAATATCGCATATGAAAATGTGCAAAATACTATAGTACATATATTCTAGATTTTTCTGGTATTTTCGTATACGATATTTTTCGAGAATAAGGTTCCCATTCAGTTGCTCGTGTGCAACTGAAAAAAAAGGAACATACATGCCATTCGATATCATAAATATAAATGATCAAATCAATCGCAATCGTGGTACAAAGAATATAGTAGCAGGTTGCTAATATCGAAGAATTGACGAATCTTGTAAAATTATGGAACATCATAGCAGGCGATTGAAGGTCAAGTTACTAGATCATTTCCATCACAATGGCATGCAAAAGAAATTATAAAGCTGAAAGAAAATAATATTGCTTTTTTTAGTTCATTTTACAATTTGCTCTCGATTATTTAAACATTAATTGATCTTAAATAACTTTGAGAATAACAAATAAATACTATTCAAAATTTGTATGTTTTATTAACAAATCAATCTATATAATTAATAAAATTAAATCTATATAATTAATATAATAAATATTTTCGATGAAATCAACTCTCAATAAATTCTCTACTCACTTTCGAGAAGGAAAATGTATTCAAATACATGGACTTCAATTTCTAAGCTTTCTACTTAGAAAAGCAAGTTAACAGAAATTGTATGTACATGTATTTAAGTAAATTTAAGTAAATTTATTTAAGTAAATTTTCCTCGAACTTTCTAAATTTCATCACATTTGTAACTGTTCTCGTCAAATATAATTTTCGCCCAATTACAATTATCGATTTTTCAAACGCATCTCAGATGTATATCTTTGATGAAAACTTGAAAAATAATAACTTAGTTTTTTTGCTAATCCAATTTTTTTAAGTCTTCTTACCTTGCTCGCTAATAATTAAAGAATCGATAAGGTTTCGATGTAAACGTTAATAGCATTAAATATCTTCTATCGTCAATAGGAGAATTTGTTACGAAGCCGACTTTTCGCGACGGTTTTGACGTCATCGCCACATCCCGGACGTAAATACATCGTGTTATACAAAGAATGCAGACACATTGAGAAATATTACCTGGAGAAAAATCCGTACAAAAGAAGAAGAAACGAGAAAATGTTCTAATCAAGTCTATGGGTCATAAATAGCGAAACCGACAGAGCACAAAATATCGAATGTATTCTTACTCACACGTCAAGTAAAAAAACCGTTTGTAGAGGCTTCATACTGCCGCGCCACATAATTACTACAGAAAGGAAAATCGTGCATGAGTAACAAGGAAGAGAGAGAGAGACAAAGAGGGAGATGGAGATCTGGAGAGAGGGAAATTGTGGTAACCCTGGACGGATGAGAGAAGAATGGAAAGAGGAGAGAAATGCCAGGGCAGGGCTGAATAATTGAAATGATAGAACGACGATGGGCGGATAAAAATAAAAATTATGAAATTTTTTTTAAATCTCAATTATGTATTATATTAAATGTGTTACATTAAAATTAAAAATTCAAAAAGGAAAATTGTCTATATGGTAAAAACCATGAAGAATTTCCGTAAAGGAAATCATGAAGAAAAATACAGATAAAAGAAACTTTAAAAACAGGATTTAAAAAAATTTCAAAATTAATGTCGCAAAATAGTGAAATCGAAATAACGCGCTCGCAATATCTTTAATTTGTTACGAATGAAAGCTGCTCAAGATCAAGTGAAAGGTTAAATCGCTCCAAGGTCTCATAAGAGGCGCTGCTCCAAAAATATCTAGTTAAACATTAAATACCTATTAAATACATAATACTAAATTACACCCAATTTGAGTTATTTTTAATCTTATTTATAGATTGCCAATACTTTTTTTCAATGTCATTAATTTCACTTAAACAATGGAGTTAAACAACATAATTCAAGAAATTGTATTAAATTTACCTCAAATTTAGTTTATTATTTACTAGTGCATATGTTAATATAGCCAATGTTTACTTTGAAATCAACCACAAAAATAGATTGGTTTACATTTTGATACAAATAGAAATTAAAAATAACAAAATATTATTTAACTCAAAGGATTGGGCTATCATTGCTTCTTTAATATATTCTTAAAATATTAAAATAGTGAGGAATTCAGCAATCGCATGCATAATTAATAATTCATAAATGAAAAGAAAAAAAATATGCTTCTCTTTTGGCGTGACCTCGTTTGAGCATTTTTGAATAAATATCGAGTCAAGTGCCAAGGATCGAAAGATAAAGAAAATGTATGATGCGTTCGTAGAGACATTATTAGCGCTATTTGTATCATTTAGAGATCTTATAACAGTCTGACCACAATGACAAACTTTAGATCAGCCAGTTGTTTTTGTCAACTTCAGTAAGTTAGAATGAGATAGCAAGTAAAATAAGATAAAAAGAGACAATATATATACCCATCTTTTTCACTCTTGGTTTGACAAATAACTCGTGGCCAGACTTTGTTACAGAGTCTTTATAACGTTCTACACACGGAAAAATATTATTCTATTGCTAAGAAAAATGTTTACTCAATTTATTTTTTTCCTTTTAAATAATGATTAGATGTAACAAAAAATATTTTCTTGATAATAATTTTAAGATATACCTTACAAATTTTAGAAAAAAACACATTATATATACTTAAAACAAAATTTTTCTTTTGAAGAATATTATATAAAATTACTCAAAGAAATGACTTTATATATAATATACACCAAGTTTGCTTTAATTTAATAATCTTGATTAAAGTATTAAAAACTTACTAACAATAAGATTTTAAACACATATTGAATAAATTTAATGCTTATGATAAACTTATGATAGATTTGCAAATACATAAACTTGTAAAATACAAATTGTATCTACAGTATTTTTGTACATGTATTTTTCTGTGTGTATCTATTGTTTAATAAATCTGAAACAATTAAGGATAGAATGACACTAATAGTATTTTCCCAACCGTATTTATAGATACAAATTTAAAGATCTATAATTTGCGGATCTAAAAACGGATCAATGTATTTCATCCTCTCGTGCACGTGCACTTGGCAGCAATAAGTGCGCGCGCACTCTGATACACAGGTGGTTCATGCGGATCTAACTTTACCTAACAGAGAACCTTAGAGAGGCGCACGATCAATCATCATTTCATAATTTCACGCGTGTTCCACTCTGATCACGATTTCAGCTTCACAGAGAAAGACTTTTCATGATAAAGATCAAATATTATAAATATTATATCTCAAAAAAGTAATATCTACATATCATGAGACATGCATGATAAGCAGATATAAGGCACGAATTAAAACGAATATTCATGGATGATGAATTGTAATATCAAGTCCATAAATTTCAAATATTTCTCAGAATTATTAAATTCCTCGAAAAAACTAGCAGTGCTTCGTCTTCTTTCAGAATTTAAGAGATAAAATCAATAATTTATTTAAAAAAAAAAATAAGACGTACCTGATAAGTGTAACTCGCGAATTAAAATGAGTATTCAATAGGTGATAAATTGTGTCTTTAAGTCCATAAATTTCCCCAAACATTTTTCAGGATTATTAAATTCCTCGAAAAAGCTAACAGTGCTTCCTTTTTCAGGATTTAAGAGATGAAACTAATATTCTATTTTTAACAAATTATATAAGACGTGCATGATAAGTATAACTCGCAAATTAAAATGAGTATTCAGTGAATGATAAATTGCAATATCATCAAGTTCATAAATTTTTCAAACGTTTCTCAGGATTATCAAATTTCTCGAAAAAATTAGCAATGCCTCTTCCTTTGTCTTTCAAGATTGAAGAGACAAAACTAAAAATTACAAAAGTTTATAGATTTCTTGAGACTTCTCCAAGTTTCCGGAGATTTAAATCGATTTATGTAACAAATCTTTTTGCACAAATAATAACAAATCGAGATTGATAATGGCCAAGGTTAACCGCTTTTTATAAGAATACTAAATAATCGTATAATTGTTGCGACACTACAAGATGAACGAAGCTTGATTAACGGAAGGAGGGATTAACCGTCTTGAACATTGAGATGATGACGAGGTTTATCGTCTTCTCGAGTCTCAACTGATACTGCGCTCTGAAATGCATTCTACGTGACAACGATGTCGACTTATATATCTATAATAATTAAGCACAGTAAATCAAGCGCTATAGATCGTGTAGCAATCTAAAATTAATGAATCAACTTTGTAACTAACTTTATAACTTTGGTGAATTTATTATCGAAGAAATCTTTCCTTCTTGATCATCATTGTCATTTGTAAGAAATCAATATTGTCAGCACGATGCATTTTAGAGCACACTTCAACGTTCACACTTGCGGTAAAGATTGCACATAAGATATTTTTGTAACCAGCTGTTCAATCAAATATCTATAGCTACAGTGAGTATAACGCGATATACAGCTGCATCACAGATTATATGCGCGTGCAACAATAACAGATATAAATAATGATTGAAAAATATTTTCTTGCCATATTTTTGTATAATTCCAATTATCTTACTAAATATAAGTGATTGATAGATATTTTTTTACTTTTTGTTTGCGATTATCTCGGAATTGCAAATATGATAAGTAATGTCGCAAAAAGTTTTAACATTCCAGTAACAAGTTTGAGCGTCCTACATAATTATTTTAATGACCCAAACAAAATTACTTCCAAATTTGTATTTTATCTAAATTTTTCATATACTTCAGTAAAATTGTACTTTTCGTGTACGAACAAATATTCGTTGAGACAATATGACTAGTTTGAAAGAGATAATATGAATATTGTGAGATAATACGAACAATGATAACGTTTGAGTTGTGTGCAGCTATAAAATCATCACATAAAGGCGGCATTCGAAAGATTGAGGGATATTCAGAATGCGTTAACATCGTAACCTTATCGATAAATCGCGCTTTTATTGAAATGAAATTCTATAGTTAAAATTCTACAGTATACATAACGTGACTATATGCTAAATACGCGCTAACGTCGTAAAAGAACATTCTGAATACGGATTTCTAAAAATAATTCAAAATGTTTGTATTCTAAAGATTCTAAATAAAATTTAATAAAATTTGATAGAAAATTTTTGTAACATTAATGTAAATATATTTCAAGTAATTAAAATGATTTTTGTAAAAAAAAAAAAGATTTATTTGTCTGGAGAGAGTAGTTTAAATTTTAATCTTTCAAACATTTTTGTATGAAAAAAATTTAGTTGTATGAAATTTAATTGTATGTAATTATACTCTTTTTTTATTAAGAAACCGACTATTAAGATTTTGTAAATATTCGATCCACAATAAAATTAATTAATATATAGTATTGTTGACTTATTCAAATTGCGTCATATGAGAAAAATAATATTAAAATACGTGATAATAAAATAACTTGGAATATCCGATTTTTCACTGTATCGGAAATCAGTGATAAGAAATTTTATTGTAATCAAGTAGCGCATAGTCAATTTCAGCATCAACTTAAAACTTAATTAATATTTTTGTATTGGTGATGAATTTTCAAGGATTTCAAATCTATGTGTATATGTGTAAAATTAATAAATAATGTAATTAAACATACTTGTATGTAATTAAATATATGTGCATCTCTAAAAATACGCTACAATATACAAATATTTTTCTTACTCGGCTGAAAACTGTTGAAAGAGAAAAATTAATTAGAACAGATTCCATAATTCTAGGTGCGAAACAAACGTATTGCATGATTGGTACGATATCATTAACATAACTGTACTGTCATGATAACGAATGAAATAAGAACACAGGGCAATGTCCATCTTGCGAAAACAATGCATCATTTCCTATAAACATTTAGTCTTCGGAATATGAATATAGATATAAATAACATTCCTTACGTACAAAGTTAAAATTAAATTAATTAAAATCAACAATAATAGGAAAAAATGGTTTTGTTGAAGTATTTAAAAAATTTAATTAAATACAGATCTGAAAATAATTTTCAGACCATCAAAATAATTATATAACGCTCAAACTAGTTAATATTAAAAATATTAAAACGTCTTGCAGAATTATCATCAATATTAATATTTAAACGTTTTACATAGGAGAGACCGAGGCTAGTTATCGTCGGGAACGGTTTTTGATTCAAAATGCTTATAATTCAAACGGGACATAGCATAAAAAAGTAAAATCTCTTTTTTTGACTGTAGATTGCTAATATAATATTAATTTGTTGTTTAAAAAATGATTTGCACCACAAGCATTGTATTATTTGTAACGATTTTTAAGAAAATGAATTGGTGAGTAAATTTTTCTTGTCGCCTATTTTGTTGTCTGATAAGTCTTTGACATTATTAATCGCGATATTCCTGTATTCATAGAAAATGACATGTTTTAGAAAATCTTTGTTACAATTAACTAATTCATCATCCTGACAAGGTTTGTAAATATAATTTTTTTTATTAAAAAATGACTATGTGGAGTAAATTGACCTAAATGAGATGAAATTAGATGACAATTAATTTTAATATCTTTAGAAAACACATTTTCGAAGAATATACTTACAAATATATTATATTTCATACAGATTTATATGTTTTTTCATTTTTTATATAAAAACTACAAATTACATATTTTATAATTAAAATAACTATTTTATTTGTATTAATACCATAATTAATATTGTTTCTCAAAATATAGAACTGATATTAAAATGAAATTGTATTTTTTATACAATTGTAATTCAAAAATTATATTTTTTGTGTTGTCCATAACAAATATACTACTGCCAATCCTAGAACATCTGACAATCAACTCAGAACATGGGGTTAATGTCACATTTTCACAGCTTCATTTTATATTTAATAACTTATTTACGATATGATGAATTCACGAATAATATTTTTTTTAATATCTAAAAGATATAGATATATTATAAGTATATGTTTCAAAATCAAGCATTCACTTTTTTCTAAAAAATCACTAATAAAAAAACTGTGACAGGCTCCCCTAATTATCTTGATAATCCAACATAATTACTTTCAGATCTAACTAATAATGAATTTTAGTGTGCATCTAGTGCATCTATTAAAGCCGTTGTGATTTAATCTGTGTGAAATGCAAATATTTCGATTTATAAAATACAGATTTAACAAAAATAATAAAATATATTGAGAATGTTATTTAATTCGACCTTGTATTAAATACATACACCCCACGCACGCACGCATGCACGCACGCACGCACGCACCACACACACACACACACACACACACGCGCGCGCGCGCGCACACACACACACACACACACACACACACATACACACACACACACACACACGTTAATTTGTGTACGACGGCTTTAATGTGCACCCGTGCGCACTGAGTGCATCCAATCGGATTCGCTATTAGCAAAACCATTTTTTTCATGAAATAATTAAAATCGTACGATACAAGTATCATAAATTAAGTAATGTACAGTGTCATCTGATACATGATTGAAAAAAATAGTGACAATAGGCATAAAACTTTGATATCGCTATAGAACTGTGTAGATACCCAGAATTATGTATATCCAGAACTTAGGCATATAACCCCGATAATACAAACGGGCATAAAAATGGAAGAAAAATAATAGAAAGAATGAACCTGTAAAATTAGGTCTCGCCATACCTTGTTAAAGCACTGGGCAATTCGACCTTGACAGGTAGTCTTAATTTATGCATTTTATTTTATAATACTTATACACACACTGCTATGTCATTAACAGTACAGTCTCCTCTTTGCCTCTTTTTCTCTCTCTCTTTCTCCCGCAGCCAGATGCGTAGACGTGTACACACCACACACACGCGCTTTTTACACGTCTGTTCTGCTGCGTGCTTCGTCTACGTATGACTACGTGCGAAACGATGTATAACGGGAAACATAACCAATAAAATATGTACCCAAATACAATCGCTTTCTTCAAAGGGAATGGAGGTAGGAGAGAGAGCCAACAGAAAGAGTTCGTGGAGCGTTGGTATGGAGCGAGAGAGACCAAGGGGGAAAAAAAATCAGAAAGAGAAAGAGAGAATGTGTGAAACAAGAGGGGTTTACACACAACACTAATCAAACGACACACGAACGAAACTAACCAACTATATAACGAAGGAGCGAGGGAGAGGGCAGTCTAGTTAGTGATTTTTACATGGACACTGGACGGCAAGTAATTCCTCTTCGAGCTCACGCTCGTCTCTCGCCGACGATGGATTCTCGAGACTTGATCTTCGATGCAAATTCATTTAGTACTTGTTAGCCACTCGCGACGAGCAACGGACGCATGTCAACACACGTACGTACTAAATGTAAATTTTTCACTCCGTGCGCGTATCTGTATCGGTTGGACGTTGAACGACGCCACCGGTGGCGATCCGTGTTGTCCACCGTCGAGTCTCTCGGTCGGTCGCACACACACTGACAGTGAGCAGCCCTCACTACGTGCACCAGCACGCTCCCGCCTCTTCACCCGTGCTAGTTTACATACTCTGACGTGACATTTCACGGAAAAAAAGAGACGAGCGAAGATGGCGTCGTCCGATTTGTTTCTCGCGCGCGTTCGCGGCAATACAAAATAATGGATCGAGTGGACCGGGAAGACTGTATGTTCATAGAACAATTATAACATCGAAGAATCACATGTTCATGTGAAAAAATATTAGCATTTGTCCGCAAGATAAAGCATATTATTCGTATGAATGCGCGTTCGTTTCTTCGAATTATTCGACATCGCGCGGCGACATGAGCGCACCTACGACGATTACGAATTGCGATAAGTCACCTGCGAGATATCGATCGATATCTACCCGCCAAAATTTGAATTATTTCTCTAGTTTGATTGGAATATTAGATGTAGTAAAAAGAAATCCATTATTTTTGCATGAAATTGAATGAAAAAATAATGGATTTCTTTTTATTACACCTAATATGATTAGGATTAATTTTTAAGATATCGAAAGAGATTATTTACTGATTTATAAAATCATAGATTAATTGAATAAATAATTTGGCACAGTCTATAACTGATCCATATAAAAATCAAGTAATCAGCTCGATTACAGTGAAAGTTGATATCGCTTGTATGAGTTTCAAGATAACTCGTCTATTATTGTCTTAAAAAAAATAAAATTAATTAATCAGTGTTTGTTAAAAAAAAAGTACTATTCGATGGAATGAATTATTTGTTTCATCTTTTTTTAACGAATGATAGAAGAAAGTAATTTATTACTTGTTGATATTTCCATCGCCCTATTACCGACACTAACATTGAAAAACATTTGCAATGGAGTATGTATGGTAATGAAATGAGATCGATGAAAAATGATATAGAATTAGCGATGAAAATATTGCTTTATTCAAAGCAGATGATACATTATTTATGTCGTTTAATGCTGCTCGTAAATCTGGCTGGAAGTACAAACGCGATCATGATATACGATCTGATCCTTTCTTCAAGTGATGATTGGCTAACGCATAATGTAACTGTAATAAAATAATCAATAACATGATAAATAACTCATGATAATACGTCTCACGAGACGTAGAAATGTAGAATTGTTTCAAGTAATATAATAAAAGCAGAAATCAAAATATCATGCGCTGCAGAAATTAGTAATTAAACGTGTTATTGTTATATGCACGATATTGCCTTCCTATCAATCTTTCTCATCCAAATCCAATTAATTCACTGACTAATAAATAAAAGTTGAATACATTAATGATTCATTTATCTTCTTGCGACATAAATAACCAATAAAAAATTCATTGATGATAGAAAAGCAATTAGATTTATTAACAACAGCATATTCTTTTAATCATTTCATATTATTCTTGCAACTCAAAAAATTACCAAAATAAGATAAATAACAGATAAGTGGATACAAAATGTACACAAAGAATATTTGTTGAGGGATCAAGGAGAAATAATAGCTTACCTAAGCAACGCTTTCCTCCAACAGTAGTCCGTCTCGATGACAAGCAGCTGCAATTTCATCATATATGTGGACGTGGACCAAGTCATACGAACAAATCATAAACTATTAATGACTCTCTTCTTCGTCTCCCAGCGAAAATTCTCCTTCATTTTCTAATTTTTTTTTTCTTGCTCCTTCTCTTTCCTTTCGTGAATGGAGGCGTGATTCCGTGCTATTCGAGTTGCGATTAGCCGTGCGCGACCCAATTATTCAGGTCTGTGTTATCGATCAATTAGAACGAAGCACACGGAACGAAACAGAGCAAACTGACACATAAACGCTCTTTTTTTTCTCCTTTTTCTTGCTGTCGTGAAAAAAAAGAACAAATTTTAAGGAAGATGCAGGTCGAAGATTTCCTAGGAAACGCACGAAATGACACACTGCACAGCTGAAGATGTATTAAACGTGATGATGATCGCTTATTTGGAAAGCGGTGAAAATGGAAGCGGTCAAGTTGCGAGATCTCAATCTCGAAGGAAACGGTTTCTGATCATCTTTGTAGCCTGTTACTGTTACATGTTCCTATCTGTCGCTGTTTTCTCACACTAAACTCAGATAATGATGAAAAAAAATAGCACGGGAACCCGCCCGCCTGGCTGACTGTCCGCTTGTAGCTACCGTAGCTACACATGCTCCTCCATCCAATACGCATCGCGACGCCAACGAAGGCGCACGCGCTTCCTCATGGATCGCTATTTTTCTGTCATGAATAAGTGTTACGATCAGTTGGCTATTAATGACGTCATGTAGGACAAGGACGCCAGTTCACTCACGAATGTTCAGTAACTGTACTCTTTAAGAACAATTGGAATACCAGTATGAAGATCAACTGAATCTCTTCTTTTGTTTGATTAAAATTCTATTTCTTGAGAATAACATCATTGAGACAAAACATCAATACCGACACTATAATATAGCACAATTGGAATACATGAGTATGTTTCAAACAAAAATAAAATTCTTATTTACAATCGGACAAAAAATAGATTGTAATAGATTCTAAATGCATGAATATTCTCATAAAATTTATCTTAGAAACGAATACAATATTGATATTGATTTTATTTTTATTATTAATATTGATTTTTATTCGAACCAACCCCTAGAGCACAAAGTTGCACAAAAGTTACAGCAATATTGCAGAGATTTTGCAAATATTGCTGCAAATTCTATGCTGTATGGAAAATTATATAATATGTACTTAAAATATTTTTTTTTTATTAGTGATATTAAAATGTGAAGACAATTCTGTCATGCAAAAATATAAAATTAAGAAACCCATCAAAACAAAAAAAAAATTTCATTTCATTTTGAAGATTAACAAATTTAAAAAAAAATGATTGAGATTTTTAAGGCAAATACAACTCTCACATTTCAATATTATTTTCTCAAAAGGTACAAATAATGATTTTTCACAGATTTAAAAATATAATAAAATAATATAAAATTTAAATAACTGAACAATATATATGTATGTACATTGAAATTGAATAAAAAAAAATAAAAAATAAGTACAAAATTGTATAAAAAGAGCTGACTAAAGGATGAAATATGTAATTAGAAATTTTGCTATAAATAATTCTGCCAAATGAATTAATTAGAGTTTAATAAAAATTATTCGCATATACAGGATGTCTTCGGATTTTCCAACAAGTTTTTAAGAAAAAATCTTTCCATACAAACTTTAAGTATATTTTATAAGATAAAATGAGAAAAAAAAAGTTATATAAACATAGATTCTAAAATGCTTTATTAAAAAACAACTATAACAAAAATGTAAAATATATAAGAAACAGTATTACCTATAAATTTGCATTTTAAAGTGTAATCTATTCATGTCAATACAAGCTTGATGTTGATTAATTTTGAATGAATTTATCACTTTTTTTGCAAGGACAAAAGAAATCTTATTATGAAGATTTCCTTTACCTTCGCAAAAATAATAATAAATTCAAAATTACATTGATGTCAAGCTTATACTGACATGAGGGCATTTTTAAATGCAACCTTGAGTAAAATTGTTTCTTATATATTACATATTTTTTTTTACAACTTTTTAATAAAGCATTTTAAGAACCTATGTTTATGTAACATTTCTTATTTTGGCTCATAATATACAGTTAAAGTTTGTAGATACGAAAAATTTAGGGATATCTTAAATCATTTTTTTATATAATTATAAAGAAGTTAAAAAAAAATAAAGAAAAAATACAGTATAATATCTCTTTATGACTTGTTTGTCAATTTTAACAATTGCCATCCAGTCTATCAGACGAAGATTTTCAAGAATCATTTCAATATTGTATTGTATGCATGATATCTAATTCTAATTTTAATATTCGTAAGAATTTTTAATTCTTCAGATTAGTCAGAAACTCATTAAGCCTCCGTTATATATCGTTTTATCACATTCATTTCATAGCTTTTATTGATCGTAATGATTGACAATTAAAATTATTTATGAGTCGCATTATTCTAATAACAAGTGTTATTTGCACAATGATCAATCTCACACAATAAAACACTGTCATAATTGAACACACTGTATTAAAATTATCTCTCCTATAAATCTTTATTGAAACATTGAGACATCTTACATTATATATATTTTATAAATATTTCTCGCAGCAGTAATCATTGCTGTAATTTCAAAAAATTGCGCGAATATGTCCTTAACCTATATGAATGTGTGTGTATGCATACGTACATATCATATATATCAATACATATATATTGATACATGGAAAAAGTAGGAAAATAAAGAAAGAGACAGTGCCAGTAGAATAAACAAACCGAGAGAGAATATATCGACAAAACTCGATTAAGTTTCTCTTCAGCTACCAACAGATGAAAACTTATTTAGTTCGTAGTGGTTCGCAGCTAGTTCGCAGCAGCATGAGAAGACCTTAGTGTTTTTCTTTCTTCTTTTTACTTCTTTCTCGATTCTTTGCAATTTGAAAAATATTTCCGAGTTGCATCAAAAGGATCGTCGAATATGGACTTGTAATTTTTGAAAATTTCTGACGAAAGTAATCTTCTTTTTTTGTTCGCTCTTATAACAAATATTAAACGAATTATTAGTTATTACTGACCGAATTGAACTCGAATTGAGGATTGAGAGTTATGTCCTGTGTGTAACCTTAATCCAAATGAATTGATGCAGATTGGAACAATGTAAAGATGGACGATAATATACTTTCCAGAATATAATTTAATCATGGAGTACTTTAGCGAAATATTTTTGCTTGGAGTTGACACGATCGTATTTACTATCTGCTTGAAACAGTATATTCACTACAAGAATGCAATTAAGGCGATTAAGGTAAACAATATTAATTCATTGTTAAAGTTCTAAAACGTATTAATATAAATTGGAATATTTTAAAATATTACAGGCAATTTAAGAACTTTTATTTTTTATAGAATGTCGAGTTACACGACATTGGCCCAGATTTGGAAAATCTACTAGATAAGAGCCTGAATAACAAAGTAGATTATATCGCTATCAGAGGAGTCGTGAAACCATTAAAAGAATCATTACAAAGCGTTAATAAAAAAGATGTTACCGGAGTCATACAGAAGCTTAGTGTCAGAGAACATGTTGTGGCAAGAACATCAGCTGGTTATTGGTAGGTTATTGAATATCACAATTTTATGAAGAATTCTGTAGTTGTAATATAAATATCAATAATCTTGATAATATTATATTTCTTCCTAATTATCTTAATTTGTAATTCCATAGGTCTGACCAGGAACGAACAATTCAGCAAGTATATAATGTCGTACCATTTGTTTTGCAAAATAGATGGTACCATGTTGAGATAACAGATCCATTATCTGCTGATATTTTAGACTTGGATGTAATCTCCGATAATTTTCAACCTAGTGTACCTACAATTATAGATCATATATGGGGATTTTTTACAGGTAATTATAATAAAATCTTGTAATCAGATTAGTTCTTATTTTTATTACATAATATAGAATCATATGTACATTCTTGTAAAAAAATGTATGTGCGTGTGTTGTGTATACATAAAGTTCTTAAACTTGAATTTATCATATGATTTATTAGGAGTACGCCAACGAGGTATACAGTCTACAGAAAAAATGTTGCGTGAAGATTCAATTATTACAGCAATAGGCGAGCTCTCGAGGTCAAAAACTGAATCTAATTATCTTACTTTGCAACTTCCATTAAATGGATCTCCTTTTTATATAACAAGCATGTCAATTACTTCTTTGATGCGAAAATTAGATGATCATAAGAAAATATACAGGTATGTACATTTTAATGTATTGGGATATTATTATACAGTATTTAATTGGAATATATTATTTATTATATTATTAAGAGTCTGAATTTATATAATTTTCTGAAATACATAGGCTATTTTGTTTGATGAGCGGCACAATTGGATTAGTACTCGGAGGAATTATGATAAGACGTTATTGGAAGAATAAACAGCAGCAAAGATTAGCAGATCAATTACGTCAATCGCTTGAAACATCTCGTCAAGAAAGGCGTCAAAGGGTCAGGGATAGGGATCTTAGAGAGGATCAAATATGTGTAATTTGCAGGACAAACGCACGTGAAATTATTTTATTACCTTGTGGTCATGTATGCATATGCGAAGATTGCTCAGTTAGCATCAATAATAATTGTCCTATTTGCAGAACACAAATTATACAAAAAGCGGCCGCATATATAGTATAAATTTCATCTTGATATGAATACCACTTTTATATAGCAAAAATATTTTTATTGTACCAGAGTGTGAAAAAACGATAATTGATTAAAATAATATTATTCCGTACGATCCTATCTCCTTTATATGATAGATGTGTAAGTTTTATTATTTATAAATGAAAATCTAATTTACAAAAATAATATATAAGTACATTAATTACAATAATTATAAAGAGTACAAAACTATTTTCTGATCTTGTGATTTTTAATATATATGTTTAATCTTGGATATATATATATATACAAGTTATATTTTGTTATCAATCCTGTTTTAAAACTATGTATTATTTTTTGTTTAAAAGTATATTTATATTATAGCTACAGTTATAGTCGTTAAGAGTTACAGAAAAGATCCTTTAATCTTTAAATGAAAAAGATAGTAAAATGGTTTTTCCCAATAATAATTGAAAAAATATATATGGAAAATTTATGTTTGTAAAAATATATTTTAGGTGCACATGTTACATACTTAGACAGTTATATATTTAATTGTATAAGAATCTTAAAGATCTATATTTTGCAGTTTGTTTCTTTTATCCGTATTCAAGTTCATTATCTTTTTAGCTTTACTAGATTTACCAATACCGAGTTTTGGCAGTCCTCTATTCAAACCTTCCAACAAAACACATGCTTTACATATTTCTTGACTTGAGACAAATCCACATGAAGTACAATTTCTTCTCTCTGGCATTTTTACATTAGCTTTCACTTGTAACTGCTCACCTAGTAAATAATATTTTAGCTCATCATTCGAAAACGACCTACGTCCAATTGCAATGAATTTAAGCAGGAATAATTTTATTTCAAATGAACAACTCTTAAACAGATTTCTAATTTATATCAATAAAATTTAATGCCAAAATGTTTAAAGAAAAAATTATAAATAGGGGATAGAATATATTGATTGTGTCTGTAAAATGATATATCATTTATCATGAGAATGGAAGTATAGTGAAACCGTTACTTTTTATAATGATGATTTGATAATGACGTTGCAATTTTTTGATTGACAATAATTAATTAAACGCTAAGGTTGCACTAAGATTAGAAAAATTACTTTTAAAAATAACTTATCATTATGTGTTATTTACTGAAAAAAGTAATTTGTTACTTGTAACGCATCGATATGTTAATTAATTCGTTACAAATATAAATTATTTTTTCAATCCGTTAGAAGTAACAATTCACTTTTCCACTCTACTACTATTATCATTGCTGCCATAAAAAATTCATAACGTCATTATCAAATCATTATTATAACAAAATAACGATAAAAAGATAATGCGTTATACAAGTATCTTCTATTCCTAATTCTATCTTGTTGTTCATCAATAATAAACAAATAATAAACAAAGATAAAGTGATCATACACAATATGCGCTCTATCGAAGGCTAAAAAAATTTGAAACATTATTTACAGTCATGACACATTAACATGTGTCAAGGTAATTAGAAATGCCTCCTCTAATCGACATATTTATCTTTTATTTATTTTTAGCATTAAATTTCGGCATTTAAATTTAGCATTAAATTTAGCATTTTTATCGATAGAAATTTTTTTAAGGACATTTAATTAATATCATTTCGAGTATTTCTGTCAAAATTCATAATTGGACGTTGATCATTTTCGGAAATTATTCACTATTTTTCTAATTTTCAGATTGCATAACAGATAAATATTAATACTGTAGAAAGTTAACAAAAAGATATTTTTACCTGAATGTATTATGTCTATGATAGATGACGGCCTTATTTTTTCTAAATCTTTTAAAAAGGCTCTTGCATGACCTCTATAAGCATTTGGAGCATATATACATTCTGTAGAGAAGTATACTAGATTTTTAAAATATGCATACATGACAATCTCTTTTTCATATGCATATTTTAGAGGTTTACACCGCATGATAGAATCTGCACCAGTCTATATTACACAAAAATATAAAATATCAAAAAAATTTGTTGTAATCTTATAAACATTTTATATACAATATTCTTACAGTGATTACAGATGTACATCTTTGTAGTCGGGCAATATCACCTCTCAAGATATTCATTAGTACTGTTTCAGCGATATCATCTGCATTATGACCTGTTGCAATGCAATCTACTTTCAAAATTGCAGCCCCTCTGTCCAATGCTTGTCTTCGGAAAACACCACAAAATGTACAATTATTTTTATGGCCGATCTAAAAAATATATTTTTTTATACATGTATTTGAAGTTATCAAAAAATATAGTTAAATCTCACATCAACTTGATTCACGAGATCGATCTGCATATTTTTATGTAAGGCATTTAATTGATAGATCCTTAAATTATTACATCTAAGTACTGAACGACAGGTTTTTAGTAAACTTTTTTAGTAAACTTTAGCTGTAGTTTAAATTTAATATTTAATAATATTTAATAATATTTGATACAATTTACCTCTGTAACTATAGAATCCATTGTCCATCCATATAATTCTTTGTATGATAAAATTTTAAGTGGAATACCATAATCATCTTTATTTCGCGTCACAGTTTTCAAGCTATCATCTCTGTAGCCTAAAAAGATATATTTTAAAAGTAAATTATATATTTTGTGTACAATATAAAGCTTCAATATAAAAATATCATTTTTATAGTTACATTACCAGTAATTCCTTCATCAATGGATAAAAGAAACAGGTCTAATTCATATTTATATCTTTCATTCAGAATCTTTAAGACATATGCCAGTACAGTGGAATCTTTTCCACCTGATGCTCCAATAGCAATCTTATCACCAGGCTTGAATAATTTACCATTGATGATAGTATCGTGAATCTCGGTCTCAAATGCCAAGAAAAAACATTCTTTGCACAATGTATCGCCAGTTTTTGGCCTCTAAAAATGCATACATATTTTTTTAATTTAATAATGCAATAATATAGCAATTTTTAGATCTATTTAACAAACAAGAATGAATTGAAATAAATTGAAATGGATTCAGATTTTCAGAAATATTGATTTACGAATATTAAAATGAATGCTTTTCAATCCTGAATGCATTTTTATTCATTTATAGGAATTGCATGAAACATATCTCTATGTTTTTTAATCTAAAAATATTAGCTTTTTCTGTGTACAACACATATATTGTGAATACTGTTCAATTCAAAATTTTGAATAGGAAATGCAGTTTTTCAATCCAATTGCATCCAATTGAATCTAATTGAATCTAATTGAATCCAATTAAATCCAAAAAAGTATTCGCTATTTAAAATACGCATTTGGATAGAAAAAAAATTTCAATTCATTTTAATCCTTTGCTAGGTAGTATAAATCTGAAAAAATAATTTACCTTTAAAATGGCATTTTTTCCACACTTTGTGGAACATTGTGGAAATGGAGGCATCTCAATTATTTTTCTTAGGCTATCAATAAATCTCGTTATAAGATAATTTCTTTAATAATGCAAGATTGCAAAAAACACGTGTTCTATACATATAGATCTTCATGAACATAAGCACAATTAAGGTTATATAGCGATTATGCAAAATAAAATTATAATATAGTCACAAATATTAACAAAATCCACTTAAGTTTATTAATTTTTCTTGAAACATCTGATAAAAAAACAAAAAGTTTATATTATTTCTATTTTCGGGAATTAAAAGTTTTTATTACACAAGAAAAATGTTTAAGAACGCGCAATTTAATCTTCCGGCTTTTCGGGCGGTGGTCCACAGGGTTGCAGCATTTTCTCCATAAGATTGAATCTAACTCGTGCCTTGGCTTCGTTCTCGGCAATCGCAAAGAAATTTAGCAAATCGTAGTGGCCCATATATGAACTACAGGAATCCCTGTGCTGATTCACTAGCCATTCGAACTTGGTTGTGTCTGCATGTCCCGTACCGATGTACTTGGATTGTAGATGCTCCAACTGGCTATGGATGTTGTAGCGTTCACCCATGTTTTCGATTTAAAGCAGACTTAAATTTCCTCGCGCGATCTCGTTCTTCTCTAATAATATTAAATATTGCATTAATAATCACACGTTTCGTCACCCGTATATCATTAAATCTTCTACCTCTTCGTTTCATAGGTTATGTTCGCTTAAGACCCGAAGTGCATTCGGGGAGCGCTATTATTGTGTCATTCTATCCTTTTACATAACAACGAAGATAGAACGATAAAATAATACTGACTCCCCGAACGCACCACTAATATGCAATAGTCATGAAACAGCTAAGGGCATTCACTACATTGCTTAGTGAGCTCTTGTGATTGGTCTATATTTTTAGATCTAACGGAATATGTCAATCAGATGCAAGAGCTCACTGAGCGCTCAGTACACATCTGCATATGTAAATATACATGTATAATCGATTTAGGCCCAATTGCATCAAAGTCACTTTGACTTTAAGCGAGTCTTAAAACTCTATCTGTCTCGTTTTAGTCAAAAAGATAGAAAGAGTTTTAAGCTTCGCTTAAAATCAAAGTAACGTTGGTGCAACCAGGTCTTAATAATCAAGCATTTGAATTATCAAGAAATGATCAAAAATAATTTTGTCAGAAAGAGATAGAATTTAAGAATATCAATAGAATCAAATAAAAATTCATGATTTTTAAGGATAAAAGAGATGGACTCTTTTAAAATTTTAAGTTTTTTTAATTAAGTAGTTAATAATAAGCTAGTGTAATTCTACTCAAATTTGTTAGCAGATATTTATTGATATTTCAAGAATATTAATAAAATGAATTATAAAATGAATAAAATAATATTATTGTACAATAGTAGAATTATATAGTAGTATTATGTAAAATATTATAATAGTTAAGATAGAACCTTGCAAAATCTGACTAGAAGACAGTATTTTATCAAAATTTTGTGAAAAATATACATTTACATTCTCTGTCTCATTCTTTTTTCTTTTCTTTTCCTCTATCTTTTGCGCTAGCGCTCTCTCTTTCTCTCTCTCTCTCTCTATCAAATTAACAAAATGTGGTAGGTCAATTAAAATAAATTGTCTAAGCAAGACTCTTAGAATATTAACCCTTACTCTACAAGATACAATTTGATGTCTCATACAAACTAGAACTCTAGGGGATCACTAGAATCCGTCCATTTTTTTTTACCTATTCAGAATGATTTTAAAAAATCTTTAAAAATTCACCAACATATTTTCATCTTTCTAGAATAAATATTTGAACTTCATTTTGGAAAATAATAAAATGTAATATAATTTATAATTATCGAAAGACTCAAAGAAATTTGCATGAATAGAAATCGCTTAATCACTATAGTGACTCAATTTGTAAATGTAGGATAAAGGTTAAATGTATAAAATGTATTAATGTTTATTGAAAAAAAACATAACTTAAATATTGATATAATAATATCATGTATTACAAAGGAATGTGAATGTACCTGAGAAAAATTATTTCTCTGAGAAAATATTATTATTATTTCTCAACAGAATATTATATACATCTTTATCCCTGTACATCTTTAATTTAGTGTTTCAATACTTTCATTTTACGTTTTTGTTTTTCTTGTTTTATAAGGCATTTTAATCGATTATTAGAACGTCTCAATTTAATAACAGTATTATATAGCATTCTGGCAGTTGGACTAAGACTTTTTGCACGAGTTATATGTTTCAAATTTGATCTTCTTCGTGACCCATTTGTTACGGGAGTTGCCATTATCATTAACTGTTCTTCTATTCTTTGCAATCGTTTTTCAAGATTATAAATTACATTTTCTTGTTGTTTTTTATTATCCTTCTGTTCACAATGTAATTGCTGTAATTGATTTTTCTCTATGGTACCTTTCTCATTAATTTTCTGTTGAACTTCAGACACTTCAGTTTTTATTTCCATTTGTTGTTCGTCACATATTTCTAATAAAACTTGTTGTTTTGATAATTGTTTATGTACTTGTTCTTGTAAAAAGAGCGTATTTGTAACTACAGATTGAGAAACTTTATTATGCTGCTTATCTTCATTAAAAAAATATTGTAACGGCTGTTGCTGTACATTATTTTCAGTTTTAACATCAGTGCTATCATTACTATAAACAAGTAAAGAAGGAATTGCAGTATTCATTAATAAACGGTGATAATGCGGATGTGGAGAATAATAGTCTTCTTCACGGAAATGCATATAACAAACTTTAAATTTTTGTAATTCATCTGCACACATGCTTTTCAAATGATCCAAATTTAAACTTCTTATCCACTCGAGACATCTTATTGGACTTTTTGGGAATTTGTGAGATGGAACTTTTTTTCCCGACTTGCATTGAGGGACACAACACGCTCTTCCCATTTTTTTTCTAAAAAATATTATCTATTATCACTATGGTATCCAGTATTACTACTAATCTACAATGCATTTTTTATTTTTTATTTTGTTTCTTCATTTTTTGTGAAATGAAAGTTGATGAATTTTGGACAAGACAAAAAAACATAAATGTTACGAAAAAGGAGAAAAGCAAGAGGTAAAAAGCTTCTACAATGTGTTTTTTGTTTTCTGTTTCTTATTTTTTATTATTATTGTACATCTTATCTTTGTGCTTATCTGTTTTTTGTCACTCGAAATAAAAGTTAACGAATTTCGGAAGAAACAGAAAATAGCAAGAATAGCAAGAATAGCAAAAATAGCAAGAAATACAATTATTAAAACGGTCGCAAAGAAGAAAGAAATGCAAGAAGTAAAAACAAGTAGGAAACAAAGAGTATATTGAATGCTTTCCATTTGATAACACAAGCATCGTTCTACCCATCTTAACATTCAGAGAATGACAAAGATAAAATGATACTTATGTCATTGAAGGAAAGCACTTATCTTTGTCACTCTCTAAATGTCAAGAAGAATAGAAAGACACTGGCTATTATCATGTCATCAAATGGAAAGCATCCATTGTAGATTAGAATAAGATTTTTTTTTAATTTTTGAAGAAAAATGAATTTTTGAAGAAAAATATAAAAAGACCCATTTTTGCTGTGCTCGGGAGAAGTAAAATAAAAATTTATTTCAAGTTTTTAGGTATGCAATTTCCATGATGATATTGCTAATTAAAATTGTATCTCGTCTCTAAAAACTATAAGAAATGATGCTTTTACTTTTCCCGAGCACTCTTAATATTATCTTTCTTAAAGCAAAGAAAAATTATGCAAATGATTTCAAATATTATCTTATTTGATACTCATCAAGGATCAGGTTAGACCTGTTTTCTTAATAAAAATATCATGAGAATTATATATTCTTGCAAACCCAGAATGTCGAAATAACGGTTTCAACCTCCGTGGCGCTCAACAAGAATCAACGAGGCAATAAATTCAATTGTCAATTTTGTGGATAAAAACGTAAAACTTGTTCGTTGTAAACTCAGAAGTCGGAATAACAATTGAAGTTTGTTTGAACTTATAGGAAGCGTTCAGCGGAACAAGATGCTGTATTATGCACATAATATGGCGGCCAATAAAAAATCGCCTCTAAATATTAATGAAATCCTCACAAGTTTTTGCATTTGAAATGAGAATATATATATATATATATATATATATACATATTCGAGTTGAAGAGAGAGAGAAAGAGAGAGAGAGAGAAATGCTGAGTGCAAACTGCAAAAAATGAAAAAAACATAAATAGATTTAAGATTTTTCAATTCCTGTCAGTTGCATTTAGAGGCAAAGTACGTGGCCTGGACGCCATTACTGCGCATCTTCAGGAATTTCCGGATATTCATTCAAATAGAACAAGTCATAACATCAAAATGACATTAAAATAAATCAGAAATGATCAAAAAATGACTTTTAATGTTTTTTTAATGACTTTTAACTATTTTGAAATCATTTTGACATTATTTTGCTATCATAATAATTTATTATTTTACTTAGGCACAGTCAATTTTTTAAATTTAAGATTATCTTAAGTACAGTCTTATTATGAACCAATCAGAAAATCATATTAATACATTAAAACATTACTTAACACTGTTTTAAAATAAGAACCAAGTATAAATAATAGTCTAAGTGCTTATGAGAGATAGTGATGATATTTTTTATATCTGTTGTACTTTGTTCCGATATTCATTATGAGTATTGAAAATTTACAGAGTCGTATTCAGAACGCGTTTTTATTAATAAGAGTGTGCATAGTATAAGCAGTGGTCGCGTTCAACAGACTCAACTGTTGCGGAGCAGATCCGTGAGCGCTCGCTGCTATTGGTTTATTCTTTTAAATCATCCAGTAAGGTATATCCACATAAACTTGCATCGCCGCATAATCACATTTTACGTACAACTTTATAAGAGAAATGGCATTGAATAATTTTCTTTATGCATACGTTTATGCGGCTATGCAAGTTTGTGTGGAATGGCCTTCAAAGTCCTTCATTTTTTTCCTTTCCATGAAATAAACTCTGATTGGTTGGATTTTTTATGCCTTATATATTATGCTTTATGTAAAAGTTTGTGTTCCTCGCTTTGTGATCTTTTACAAGCCATTAGTATCATCAATCAGAAATCAGAAAAAAATTGATCAATCACGGTCGTCAATTTTTAGCTTCTGACTTCTAATTTATGGCTTATTGTAGAAAACCCATTAGACTTATGCATAACGCACATAATGCATAAGGAAATCATCCAATCAAAATTGTTCTTTTCCGTGAAATAAGAGGAAAGGAAAGATTTGGATTGGTTGATTTGTTTATACACTATGTGTTATGTGTTATGCAAAAAAAGTCTGTGTCGCGGCTTTTAGGACATCGAGTGATGATTTTTTATTAGTTCCGTCATATTCAAGGAACGAAAGCGATAATAAGACACGAGTAAAATAGCTTGTTGTTTTCTCACTCTATCTCATAATCATGTTCCCCTTAATGGCGGATGCGCATGCGCGCAAGATAGGTGTCCTAAGTTTTATTAGAGAAATGCTAATACATTCCATTAACTTTGGAGCGAATACTCGATTCTAGTTTAGTCTGCCGCCATTATGCACAATAGAATACTTTATATTCTAAAAGTGGATTCAGACCTAGGCAGAAAAGTATAAAGTAGAAAAAAGATAGCCAATCAGAACTCGCGCTAGTAGTCGCTTGTTTCGGCTTTCTGAACTGTCCTTATATTCTATAATTTGTTATTCAATCGTTATATATCGTTATGTGTCTGGAAATGGAGATTCAAACTCTAATGGAGGTCCGATGTCTGATTTCTTTTATATACGGGACTCTAATCGCAGGTAATGTGAAATTTTTCTAGATTTCTATCATCTCTTCCCAGCAATCTTCTAGCGTTCTTTCTGGCGCCACTACGCGGCGACACCGACTGTCGCGAATTCGTTACGTCACGCAGAAACGACGTGCTAATGGTTAATGGCTTCCACGGCATTCGGTCGAGCTAGGCTTTTATGAGCGAGCCAGAATCCAATCCAAAGAAAACACATGAGACATGATGCGATCGGCCGATAGAACCATAAAAATATGATCGCCTGAACTCTGTACGATCACGACAGAGATTCATTTCTGACCGGGGACATCGGTCGTCCGCGAATTACGTGCTGGAACTTGTTTGCGCGAAGAGGAAAACGACGTAACCATTACGCATTCTCATCGACCTTTCGTCATTGGTTTCGGCCCTGATGCGAACAACATCGAGGCTCCCCGCGACGTTGCAGGACATACATCGCACGTAAGTACAATTGTGATCCCCGTTGTTGCGTCGTTTCCCTGATTTTCTTCAGTGATCGTCGGAAACTTTCGCTCGGAAAAAGAAACTGGGCGAGTCCGTGCCATGTAGGAGTAATGGCGGTCGTACCAGTTCGTTCTCCTGATACTCGTGGTTCCGCGTACCTCACTCTCTCTATTACGCTTATTGTTAATTCGCGTTCGGCTGAGAATCCGAGCGAGTGCGACGCGGCTTATTAGCATAACGCGATCGTTCTGCTCGCAAGGTAAACGCGTCGTTCTTACGATTTCGCTAATACGTGCGCACCGTTAATGTGTGCGTGCGTGCGTGCATGCCTGTCTGCTTGCATGCATGAATGCGTGTGTACATATGTGTGTGATTGTGATCGCGCGTGAGTGTCATACATATCCATGACGATCGGCCCCGAGACCTGCCAAGAGTGCCGAGACACTGTCGAGGCACGTTCAAGCAATAGCGTTATTTCTGTTATTTCCGATCATTTTCGTCGATGTCAGGGTAAGCCAGAAAGGAAAGCCTCACGTTCATTCCTGTTGATATTTTCCCTACTCCTGCTCTCAGCGATGGCTGATGACAATACATCGCAATGTGAAATTACCTCTATATGCTCAAAGAGGATACAACATATTACACATATAAATTTTTTTTACAAAAAAATAAAATGAATGTGTATGTATATATAGATATATACTCGTATTAATATTTTATCAAAACAATAGAAATTTTATAAATGTATTAATAATTATTATGTGTATGTGTGTGTTTAAAGAATACAGTCTAAAATATAATAAATATGTAAACAGGATTCTATTGTTTATTTTCCTATGAAATTTTTTATTTTTACCTTTAGGTCAGTGTACAATAAAAACATTTTTTTGTAATTAATATATTATGTGTCTGTGTATATATACATATAATACATTTTTATACATATATGTATATATGTATATAATTTTATTGAAATATTTGCTTTATTTATATAGGAGGTGACATGCCTAGCACTCGTGATATTGAGCGGGCAGAACGTAATGGGAGATTTCGTTCACGAAGAAGAGGCAGTGCGAGCAGCGACGTGAATCGCCACAGCTTCGATGGTATTGACAAGCGACACAGGAGACATGGCAAAAGTAAGAGTTCTGGAAAAAAAAAGAAGAAACGTTCACGAGATAAGTCATTAGAGACAATTCCAACTGTAGCTTCATCTGTTGTAAAACCATTGGTCGAGTATTCCGACGTAAGTAGCGAAGATCTTTCAGAGCCTGAAGCGGGAGAGATACAATCGGAAGATAGTCGTGCCAATAGTTACACGGACGGAGAAGTACCTGATTCGTCATTTCTTCAAAGGCGATATTATGGCAGTAGCCCAATTCGTGCTCTTGGAGCGTCGCCTATCAGCATATCTCCAACACCTTCGGTTCAGCATCGACACTCCGATATGCGATACTCCTTATCGAATGAGCAACCACAATCGACGACGATGCATGGTGCGACACCAGAATACGAAGAAGAATCAAGGCGATACGCCCGACGAAAAGAAAAGAAACATAAACGTGAAAAAAAGAAGAAAAGAAGTCTGAGCCCTTCGTCAAATTCAGGAAAAAAGAAGAAGAGGAAATCTAAGAGACATTCTCATAGCTTAAGCCCGCATCACGGTATTGCTGAGGAAATTGGTTCAAGTCCAAGTCGTGAGAAACAATCAATTATTGCTTCCGCTAATTGGTCCGAATCACCACCGTTGCCACTCAAGGACAACATGTCGCCTATTTCACCGGCTACGCCGCGCGAACAGAGATGTCCTAGTGACGTGGAATTGGAATTGTCGAGGCAATCTCGCAACGTGACACCACCGTCTCTTTTATTAACGCGGCAGATAGAATCTCCGCATACACCTTTAATGCCTCCATGCGCCACAACGCCAGAGAATTTGAATAAAGGACTAGTTACTGTGCCAAAGCACAGCAGTCCTGATCGGCAGAAACTTAGTCCCAGTATCCATATAACGCGCCGGACCAGCGTTAGTCCCGGACACATCGTTATAAATCGTAGGAAGCCGCACAGCCCGAGTCCACCGTCAAGACGAAGGGATCACAGTCCACCGTCACGAAGAAGAGACTTTAGTCCTACTCCGGTACTCCATAGACTTAGGCACAGCCCAAGCCCAGCTACCGTCAGACGACGAGAGTTTAGCCCGAGTCCCGGAAGTAGCCACAGACGACGAGCGGATAGTGGAGTTATCTCTCCTAAACGTAAAAGACGAGACGAATCTGATCGACGTGGCCACCGGCTTCATGATAAGGATAGGAGGGACAAACGAAAATCGAGATCGACAAGGAGTCCTACTGGGAGCAGGTACATTTTCGAGAGTTACTCTTTTCTATCGTATTGAAACGTAATGTTGCAGTAAATAAATTTATCACACATACACATAATAACTTCTTCAATTTTAGATTACATTTACCTTTGTCTCGATCACGATCGCGCAGTCCAGGAAGATGGCGGAAATTGTCTCGCTCGAGGTCACGTTCGCGTCCCAGAAGAAGTCGCACTCCAAAGAGATCTCGCTCACCCAGCAAATCCTGCAAAGCTTCGAGGAAACTCAAATCAAAGAGCCCACGTCCTAGAATACCTTCTCCTTCTCCTCACAGATCTCGAGCTAGAAGCCCATCGAGCATCACCGCCCGAAATCTTCGAGTACAAGCGAAAATTAGCGAGACCAGTCTGTTTGCAGAACTTGTTAAGGACCGTAATATGAGAGAATTGGCATTTAAGAAGTTGCAGGCTGCAAAAGAAAAGGTCGGGAATCAAGATGAAGTGCAAATCATAGAGGGCTCCGATGAGAAGGACGGCGATGGTGGCAATGCATCCTCCGAGAATAAAACTTCCACTGACAATAAAGACAGACCTACAAATCACAAGGAGCAGTACACGAAGGCTGGCGATAATGTGGTTGATGTAACCGATATTCCTGTTCCGACGAGCGATGACAGCACTATAGCGTGCAAAACGCCACCATTGCCACCAACTGGTCAACCACCTAATGTACCATTACCTAATCCGATATCTACTGCGATCAATCCGCTTGCTTCTCATGCAGTTGTACATACTTCGCCTAACCCGCCATCAGTGATGCCCAACAATTGTCCGATCGTCATGTCACACAGCCCGAATTTCCCAGCTCCCGCTCCTGCAGTGCAACCACCACCACCGCCGCCACCACCACCATTGCCGCAACCTGCCGAACCTGCAACAGTCTTGGTTGGCGGGCAAGTGCCTGCTCCTATGCCCATGTCAGTGCCGCCAATCCCGTCGATTCTGCCCAATATGTCTGTTCCACCGCCACCTATTCCACCTATTCCTGTTCCAGCGCCCAATACAATCATGTCAAAATTTAATCCACCCAATAATCTTGTACCACTTAAATCTGTGGATCCTCCCAAACCTCCCATAGTAACATTCACGACCAAAAGCTTAAAGAGATTACCTTTGCCACCTGGCATTAATCAGAATGATTTGGAAAGCATAGATTCTCCACCCAGCCGTTCTCCAAGTCCTCCCAGCAAAGCGCAGTTGAAGTTCTCGGCATCAACGAAACCAATGCAAAAAAAGGGTATCAAAGACCTGCCAATGCCACCAGGTGAATTTTCGAATAAACTTTATATCATTAATGTTTACTAACGACATTTTGACTTATCTTATCACTTGAACTATAGTTGTACCTGGATCGGAGGACTTAAGCGGCGAAGATGATCCAAACGCAACGCCGCCGCGTTTGAAAGTTGAACGAGTGGCACCGAAACCAAAATTGAAAAGACCGAAAATACTGAAACGCAGAGGATCGCGAAACTGTAATGCTCCCATGTCGGCTTCCGGCGGTAAAGATTGGGGTGAACGATGCGTCGACGTATTCGAATTTATTGCTCAGATTGGAGAGGGTACATATGGACAAGTGTATAAAGCACGAGATAAACGATCCGGTGTAATGGTAGCTTTGAAAAAAGTCCGACTTGAAAATGAGAAGGAAGGCTTTCCTATCACGGCGGTCAGAGAAATAAAAATCCTGCGACAACTCAATCATAAGAACATTGTTAATCTTAGAGAAATTGTTACTGACAAACAAGACGCATTAGACTTCCGAAAGGTACCTTTTTAGTCATAACTATATGAAATATGTAGCATTCTGTATTACAATATATTTGTCGGTGTTTTATTTATTAATAGAATATTATGAAATGTGATATAGTAACATAGTGAGATATCGCTATCATATATAAAAAGAACAAGAACTTGCTATTATATATTAAGTGTAGAATTAATGCTAATTTAATTATCTTCTACGCTATATTTCTTATTGATTTAAGATACTGACAAACATGTTCAAGGAGTGTATAATAATTTTACAATCTCTAATTTTTACAGAATCAATTAATTATGTCATCTTCTATGCTTTAGGATAAAGGTTCCTTTTATTTAGTTTTTGAATACATGGACCATGATTTGATGGGTCTATTAGAATCTGGCATGGTGGATTTCAACGAAATGAATAATGCTAGTATCATGAAACAGTTGTTGGATGGCTTGAATTATTGTCACAGCAAAAATTTTCTTCACCGGGATATCAAATGCTCAAATATATTGATGAATAATAAGTACATATGCGTTATTTATTGAGTAATTTGTTTTGTGCAATTACTCAGTATAATGTAATGTATAATTTCAATAGGGGCGAAGTCAAATTAGCCGACTTTGGATTGGCGCGACTTTATAATGCAGAGGATAGACAGAGACCGTACACTAATAAGGTGATCACTCTGTGGTATAGACCCCCCGAACTTTTACTAGGAGAAGAGCGTTATGGACCTGCAATTGATGTCTGGAGTTGTGGATGTATCTTGGGAGAATTATTTTCTAAAAAACCTTTATTTCAGGTAATAACCATTTCTCAAGCTAAAAAAATATCAATATTAATTTATTATTTATTATTAACAACAAGAATAATTTTTTATTAACAAGAATAATTTTTTATTAGGCCAATGTAGATATGATGCAATTAGAGATGATTTCAAGGGTTTGTGGGACGCCCACTCCTGCTGTATGGCCTTCTGTGATAAAATTACCACATTGGCATACACTTAAGCCAAAAAAGCAGCATAGGAGACGTCTCAGAGAGGATTTCGCCTTTATGCCAGGAGCAGCCTTGGATCTCCTGGATAAAATGTTGGAATTGGATCCTGAGAAGCGGATAACGGCAGCTGATGCGCTTAAAAGTGCTTGGTTGAAAAACGTTCAGCCCGAACAGTATGTTATCTTTTTGCGTCGGCTTTTCGTGTGTATTGGAATATGTATGTTTCTTCGTTCAAATCTTATAAAATGTATTACACTTTCACAATATATCAGGATGCCAGCGCCACAACTTCCAACGTGGCAAGATTGTCATGAACTCTGGAGTAAAAAGCGAAAACGTTTGTTACGGGAACAGCAAGAGAGTGCTACAACAAAATTGCCTCTGCTTCCCTTCCCGAATAAAGGAGGTCCCAACAAGGATGATCTGTCAGATGTCGGGGGGTGAGTAAAGCCGTAAAGAAATCTAATTTACGGGTTGCTAAAATGTACGTCTTAATGCCAATTGAAAACTAATTTGCTTAGACATTTAGATGGCTGTGTACGACAGTTGTGTTTGGCATTTATTTTCTTTAGCAAAATGTATTGTTCAAGTAACGAGAATTTCTTGAAAGAAGTGACATCGAAAAGAAAATGTAGTAGTATTTCTATGTGTTCCTTCCGATTCTCGTTTGCATGTCGACCTTTCTTCCTCTAAACTTAATGAATCAACGAGTTAATTTTAGTTTCGTTCACAGTCGTTCGAACACGACGATGCCAATAATGCAGAACAATGGAAAATAGAAGCACGAAACATCCTTCTCTGTTCGTGGCTTCGCTCTACAAAAATTGTTTACTTTTAAACGATTGATTTGATAGACTGTATGAGATATACTTAACATATGTATTTTTCAGGGCATACGCTACATGCCTCGGCGATAATATATTTTACCGTTACAAGATATATTATTTAACTCTTTGGCTGCATCATGTAAAACTTTTTTTTAATTAGAAATAAAAAAGTACAATATAGCTCAATTTCATTATTTTCATATTAATTGATTTAATATAAAATAAATATAATAAATTTATAATGAATATAATTTCTTCTATAGCTTTTTCTCTCTTACTACAAAATTTTCGATTTTAATTATATTTATGATATGTTTAAGTTATGTGTTAAAGTATATACAACGTTTGCAGCTAAAGGGTTAATTGTCGTCCCACTGTTCATATTGAATCATTTACAAAGATTATAATGAAATGATTTTTATGATAATGATATTTTATTATAATCCTCTATATGAATACCTAATAATCGCCACTTATAACGTACAAACTTCTATACAAGAAGTATATGTCCTAATAATCACTGTGATTCAGTCTACCATTCGTTTCTAAGGACGATTGTAAAAATTAAATTATCAGTTTATCTTTATTCAGTTTCTATTTAGATATGTGTATATATCTTGTCAATAATATACGAAAGGGAAACTTACATGTATACACGATATACAATAGCATGTATATCCCAAAAAGAAATATATAATGCATGCGCTCACGTTAATATATATACTGAAATGAGGAACATTTGTGTATAATTTTTGTGCATATGCGTACTGATTTAGATTCTTTTAGAGATTGATTTAGAATATCTCTATATATAAATATATATATATATATTTGTATTTATATTTAAACATACACAAATGGAAAAAATTATAATTGAAAGAAATAATGATTGTAAATAAATATATAGAGGTCACGTCAAAGTGATTTCACCTTGCTGTTTTTCGTAAAAAGATTCTCTTCAGTTTAGATACCTGTAAGTAAAGCGTAAAACAACATGTATAAATAGATGAATTCTGAACTGTAAAGTTCTATAATATAAATATATAGGCAAGATATACAGGTACAAAGGATATGCTACATTGGAAGATTGAAGAAAGCGAATACGAGAAGACCAAGACTAAAATCGTTGTTAACTTTAATTCTGTTCATTTTATTTATAATTAATCTGATTTATTCAAACATTCACATTTTTGGCGTACATTTATGCTTTAATCATCCTCTAGCCATCCTCCGTATTATAATTTAGTGATTCATATTATAGATAGTTTTGATGAGTTTCTCGTAATATACGATTGGCGAATCATTGTGTATTTATTTAGTATTTACATTATTTGTTTTTTTTTTGCATGTGCGTTACGTTAACTGACACTATTTTTATGATGGAATTCTTCGGATGTTTTCGAACATAATGTCATGCAAAATAATATTGTAAAATAATATTCGAATGCTGCAATATACTTAAGCGTACTCAGATAAAATTCGCCTAAAATATTTTTTTTTAACAATGAATGAATCTTTAACATTATCAAAACATTATTATTAAAATTTTTTAGGTTCTAGTATTTTTTTATTTTATGATTACATATATGTATATATACACATTATGTGTATTAATATCTCTTCAAAAAGATCCAACAAGCAGCATTCGACAATTATCATGGAAAATACTTATTTAGCGTTCACTGATTCAATATATGTAAAATAATCATAAAATATATGTTACTGTTTTTACTTATTCCACAAATATTTTGACACGTATAACTTTTTTTCGTTATTTATTTTTAGAAATAAAGGCAGGTAAATCGAATGTTTCATTTCTTTAATATATAATTATTTGATCATGTTTTTGATAGTAAATCAAGCACAATACCAATAGTATAAATATGAGAATGATATAAAATGAATATTAAAATGTTTATTATATTAAATAGTAGTAATTAATATTAAAACTTTCAATAGATTTTTTTTTAAACAGCATAATTTATATGTATTTATGATATACTATTAAATACATGTACATATACTGCACATTCTCATATATATATGCATTTCTCTACATAATAAAAATTATTCTCGAATTTCTTTATTGTAAAGGATGTGTTCCGCATGGTGTACACAATGTACAATAATTTATCCCCGATATTATTCGAATATTAAAGAAGGATAAAATGATACATCATGCATAAAACGGAATGCATCAACCAAAAATCTTATACATACATATATACATAAATAATATATGTAATAGTATATATAAAATAAGTATATACAAAAACGATATAACAAAATCGTTTTAAATACCAAAGTTTATGATGTCTCTTGACACATCTTTTATTTATATATTATATACATATGTCTATATGTGTGTGTCTATATACACACATATGTTTATATGTGTATGTATGTATGTATGTATATAAATATATATGTATATATATATATATATATATATATATGTATATATTTACCTGACAATATTAAGATTAATTGAACAACACAAATCCTTCCTTGTGTTAAAAAAAAATAGAAAAGCATATATGTATTTGTCTTTTGAGTTGAAAAACAATAAAATCGTGATCTTTACATAATTTGCACCGTCTTTAATGGACCAGTAGATTATAGTATAACAATTTTTATGTTTTATATTCAAATATATCATGTATTTCAAGAAGTAAAAAAAAAGAAATATTTGATCTTTTTATATTATAATATATTCTGTGCAAAAATATACAATGTAAAAAATGCAATGAAGATCTATTAATATAAATAAAATAATGTTCGTATATATATATATATATATATATATATACATACATATATATATATATATATATATATATATATATATATATATATAAAATATATACATATATATATAATTATATAAAAAAAAAAATATAATGTTTCAAAAAATGTCACATATTTTTATATATAACTTTTATTTAAGAATTTACAATATGTGT